>MDTC01134892.1_pt1 | contig 49587 bp, 61 predicted proteins | sample 811181 | NCBI WGS metagenome assembly MDTC01 (sample SAMN05326644, study PRJNA326480) | marine metagenome | isolation source: seawater | place: Pacific Ocean: North | collected 2011 | reverse complement strand
GCGAGTGTAGCCCAACGGCAGAGGCAGTGGACTTAAAATCCATACAGTGTGGGTTCGAATCCCACCACTCGTATTCTCATGAGGAAAAAGAAATGAATTTATCTAACTGTTTATTGTCTGTAGTAGTAACGTCTGCGTCTGTATTGGCAAATGGGACCGTTAAAATAGACGGATCTTCCACTGCATACCCCATCACTGAGGCAGTTGCAGAAGAGTATGCTGAGGTAGCACCCAAGGTTAGGGTGACAGTGGGTGTGTCTGGTACTGGTGGTGGTTTTAAAAGGCTTATTGCTAATGAGACTGATATTTCCAATGCTTCTCGTCCTATTAAAGAAAAAGAAAGAGAAGCATGCAAAGAAGCAGGGATCGAGTTCCTAGAACTGCCCGTGGCATATGATGGTCTAACCATTGTTGTTAATAAAAAGAACACATGGGTAGACAGTCTAACAATGCACGAATTGAATGCTATCTTCGAAGGTGGTCTAAAGAAATGGTCAGATGTTAGACCAGAATGGCCCGACAGCGATATTAATATCTTCTCTCCAGGCACCGACTCTGGTACTTTTGACTACTTTAAGGAGGTAGTCATCGGCAAGACTGGATCAATGAGATCAGACATGTCTGTTAGCGAGGACGACAACGTATTGGTCAAAGGTGTTGCTGGGAGCACTAATGCTCTTGGATTCTTTGGTTGTGCTTATTACTATGAAAATGCTGACAAGTTGAAGGTTGTCCCCATTGTAAATCCTAAGAATGGCAAGAAAGTCATCCCTTCAAGAAAGAATATCGAGTCTGGTGCTTATTACCCTTTCAGTAGGCCTTTGTTCATATACGTCAACAAGGCATCTATGAGGAAGCAGTCAGTCAGATCATTCGTAATATTTTATCTAGATAAGTGTCCCAAGCTATCTGTTGAAGTGGGTTATGTGCAACTACCTCCCGAAAAGATGAAAGAGGTTAAGGCGAAGGTCAGAAAAAAGGATAAAAAATGAAGAAAAAAAGAAATAAAATCGTCCTTGAAATCACATTAGAGAGTGAAGCAGCCGTTAGTGAATTTAAAAGTAACCACAATGACACGATGGACCTATGCCCAATTGAAGAAATGACAATGATAGCCGGACAGTTGAGACTGCCTTGGATGTGCAAAGGAATAAAAAAAGTAAAATGGAAAGAAAAAAGCGAAGATAGGTCTTACGAATATGACGTGTACCGCTTGCAATATGACTACAGTGACGTTGGACAAAAATAAAAAGAACATTTTTTGATATATTCAAACCGCATTCCCAGTATTGGAAATAAAAGCCGTCACAATGATAATGAAAGCCGTGTCAAGTCGACGTATACCCCCCTCCCATATCGTATAAATACACCGTGAGTTGCCATTTTGGGACTCATATCAAACAAACGTGTCTTGCTTTTATAAGGAGAAACAGTTATGGACATGTACAATTTATCTTTCCCTCGTGACTTTGGTATCGGATTTGATGATGTATTCACTAGGATGCATCGTCTAATGTCATCTGAGGAAAATAACAACAACGTTACAAAATTTCCACCATACAACATCATCAACGAATCTGATACCGAAAGTATCGTTGAGATGGCTGTTGCCGGGTTCTCATCTGATGAACTCGACATTACGGTAGAAAATAATGTGCTCAAAATTGTCGGTAAGAGAGATGTTAAGCTGGATGATGCAAAGTACCAGCATAAGGGCATCGCATACCGCAATTTTGAGCGTAATTTTGCTTTAAGTGATTATATTGAGGTCAATGGAGCCAGTTGTGCCGAGGGAATTCTTAGAGTCTACCTAGAAAAGGTAGTCCCAGAGGATATGAAGCCCCGTAAGATTAACATTGTTAATGATAGACAACTACTGGTAGAGGACCAAAAACATCAGAACGTGCCCTATGATAATCAGGGTTCAATTGATGTTCCTTACGACCCCAGTAAATAATCGACTTAATCTCTTCCTTTAAAAAGTAACACCCAGTATGCTCTTAATAAGGCTGCTGGGTGTTGCTGTATTTGCTACCAGACTGCCAATTGATTCAACGGCTGCTCGTAGGCCCGTTATTATTTTAATGGAAGAAAAAAAAAGAAAAAAGAAAACAGACGGTCTATACACACCTTTGGAGTATGGATGTATATCTGTGTGTCTCCAAAAAGAAAATAGGGGGGGGGGGATATTTCGGACAAAATAGGTATATGGTCGGGGAAAGGGGGGAAGGTAACCGTTTTTATTGTGCAAACACCCTTCCCGATATCAGGAAGGGCATATATGGGGGGGGATATCGCGGCTGAGAAATATATATGGTCGGGAAAAAGGGGGAGAGGGGACTCTCTTATAAATACTGTGTACGTTTTTTTTTATGAAATGTGTTCTTTTTTACAAGTAGAGGATAATAAACTATGGTTGACATTCAAAAACAGCTTTACATGAACAACATTAGGGGTGCCAACAATAATGCCCAACCTGTTGACGGTGAGAAGACACCTCCACCACCACCAGAGGTAGTACCCGTTGCTACACCACCCGAAGCATCTACAGATGGTAGCATCCCTCCCGCAGGTGATGTAACTACTGCAGATGGCAATATAGTACAGGACGTTACGCAAGGCACAGATGACCCTGCTCCACAGAGTCCTTTCTTGGATGCTGTGATGAGAGAGCTGTCTAAGCACTCAGGTTTGGACACTACTCCAATTGTTGAGCCACCTGCTTCAGAAACTGACTGAATTTATAAATACTGTAGACCAAATAAAGGTATATAATACGAAAATGAACGCAAATCATTCGAACGATAATGCAAATAATAGAAAAGACGGTGCAGTTCCTGCCTCACATTTCAGGACTGCACCGTCTTTTCGTATGAATTTTTCTTACGGTCCGAGCAAGATAGGCAGTGCGCCAGTCGTTATGCCATTCATGCAAGGTGGGGGTGTATCAGACCTCCACTAAGGAACTTCGCTACCTTTGGACCGTCATTCATAGTAGGCAACCCTCTGAGTATTTCAGGGGGTTGTCTTTTTTTATATATAAGAGGTAGCACTGTCCGTGTATATGGATATTTTTCCGAAAAATTCGGCCTCAGAGCGAAAGAGAGACGATGAAATCATTTAAACAATACATCAAAGAAGAACCGATGGGTATGAAAGGACTATTCGAAACACCTACCGGTGACGTGCTAATCGCAGAAGAACTGCAAACGAAAGAAATCGACCCCAAGGAATTCCCAAAATCAATGAATTCTAGACTAGCAGCAATATATGCTAGAAAAGGTGAGATGGATGGGAAGCACTCAGACGATGTGGTGAAGACCAAAAAAGCAACTTGGGCGGCTAGAAAGTTAAAACCCTCACAGTCTGCTATCTACCTCGGCAAAGCACTGGGTATGGCAGTCGGTGGTGTGAAGGGTGGGGACTTGGGTTCGATCGTTTCTAGCGATAACCACATCCTCGACGGACATCACAGATGGGCAGCCACAATGCTCTCAGAACCCACCGCGAAAATAATGGGCATATCAGCAGATTTAGGAATTGGTGACCTAGTTCCCGTATTGCGTTCCCTAGGAGATGCTTACGGTAATCAGAGAAGAGGTGAACCAACTGGTGGTGATGTCAACATCTACAGGGCAAAAATGAAAGATGCTATGGATGCCCTAATGAACGGCACTAATATGAACCCCAAATTCTACGATAGAGAGAAATCCATCGCTTGGTTAGAGTCAATTGGTGGTGAAGAAGAACTAGCAAACAGACTATCCGCACTACAGGATAGGACCCCACCCAGAGGTGCACCACCTAGAATAGAGATGCCCGTCATTGATGCAGATAAAGGTCAAGAGAAAAAAGCGGCTAATGCATTGAAGCAAGGGCAACTAGATGTTAGAGCACCTTACGCATGAAAACATTCTCCCAATACATTTCGTTCATTTCAGAAGACAGCAATTTCAATATAGCTGTCGATGAGATAAAATATGGGTCTCCTACTGAAGAACAGAGAGAGAGGATGAATAGACCTCTGAATTATTTCTCTTCCGACGTTTTAGACTTGATAACTATGGGTGGTCCACCCAGCAATAGTAGCGATCTTACCCAGAAAGAGATATTTTATCTTCTGAAACTGATTGATAATAGGACCGAGGAGGATGCTGAGAAGTTTAATAAATATGATGAACACTTCTCCCCCTACTTCATCAATTATGCCAAGGATAACGACTTGGAATTCGATGAAGAAGAGATTAGAGACATAAGAAGAGAGGCTGCCAACGTTATGCTCATTTCTAAGTTCCATTTCAACAGACCCAGACCACACCAGTTGGGTGTAGTGCTAGGAACAGAGATTAGAAGCATGAATACGGAGTCTGGACACACACCAGCATACCCGAGTGGACATGCAGCCCAATCCAGACTCATTGCATTGGTGTTATCAGACAAAAACCCTGACCACCAAGAGCAGTTAATGAAACTAGCAGATGATATAGCACTATCTAGGGAACTAGGTGGTGTACACTACCCCTCGGACAATGACTTCGGCAAGAAGGTCGGAGACATGTTATATAGCAACCTGATGAGAGAAGAATATCCAATGTCTATGGATGGAGACGACTAATGAATAAATTTAAACGTTTGATACTAGAGAGCAAACCCACTTTGAACTCTAGTGCTGATAGTGGTTCCGCCGCAATATTGACTCCAACCACCGTCAGTTCCGGCAAAATCGCTTTCTACCCCAATCCAGTCGGTATATGGAATTCCCTCCTAACCAGAGACATCAGAGGTATAGTTAAACCTGCATCTAAGAAAGATGCAGTTAGGAACCTTAAGTCTCTAATCGGTCAGGCTAGAGCAGAAGAACTATATAAAGACTTCGAAGATTACACCAGTCTACTTTTCAATAAGAGAGAAGCAGGTCTCGCTGCGACGATATATGATGCAGAGGCTACCTTAGAGAAAAGCAAAAATACTAAACCTTTCACCGAGTTTGAGTTGACCGGTGACATCTTACTTTCTATGCTGCACGGTACTGATATTGGATTCAGATCAGATGACGATGGTGATGAGGGAGAAGATGAGAAAGAAGAAGATAAGCCCTACACACAGGACCCAAAAGATCCTCTCCGATTTACTGATCCCGCTGGAAACGACTACTACGATTTAGATGGAGACGGTGTTCCAGATATGATTTGGAACGGGACAGAATGGGTTCCTCTACCAGATGGTGGTGGTTTTTGGGATGAAGACCCATCAGACGAAGGTGAAGACGAGGATGAAGACCCATCAGACGAAGGTGAAGACGAGGATGAAGACGAGGACGAGGATGAAGAAGATGAGGATGAGGATGAAGAAGATAAAGAAGAGCGGAAAGACGTATGGCCCGAAGAATGGCCTGGTGGTTGGGATAACGTGCCCGATGATTTGAAACCAATCCTAATCAAACCATATATGGACGATGATGGCAAATTCACTGACCCAGAAAATCCACCTCCGATTCTAGAAGATGACGATACGCAGGATGTACCTGGAAGTGGAACTCCAATTTGGAATCCAGAACTGAAAGAATGGGGGTGGTACGAAGTACCACCGGGTAAATGGTTTCCGTGTGAACCCGAGGACTTCGGTCTTAATCCAGACCACCCATACCACCCAGACTACGATGATACTAGGGCAGCATCAGGACAGGGTGATGACAACCTTCCCGACGACCTTCCGGACTTCCCCGAAGAGGATATGTATCAGAATATTCAGGATGATGGAACCTGGACTTCCGGTGGTTATACCTGGCAGGTAGGAGAAAATGGCGAATTGATGGTTCTAATCGATGGTAGATGGATAGTCAGAGCAGATAAACTAGACACTGACCCTGATGAAGAAGGTGATGATGTTCCACCTTTAGATGACAATTTAATTCATCCCGGTTATTTTGACCAAATTATTCCAGGTGCTGGTGAACCCGGTTATTATAGTGATTCCACTCCTGATGACATTGCTGATATTCTATATCATATCATCGACAAGTATAATAAAGAGCAGCAACAACACTATCCGGATATTCACCAAAGGATACCAGGCGAGAACGAGCAGAAGCCTGCTTGGTTGGAAGACCCAATCCAACACCCTAATTATCAAAAACCAGGACGTCGTCCTGGTCGTATGAGAAAACCAGACTTCCAGATGGGGGGAGCGAAGAATATAGGTTTAGACGGCATTATAAAGATGTTGCCGAATATGGACCCACCACTAGCAAGGATGGTCAGGAATATACTTTCTGCGATGGAACAAATGGGACAGATGCGTGATGGAGACACTACAGGGGATAAACCAAAGCCTTGTGCTTTCCCTCCTTGTGCGGGAGACCCTCAACGTCCCGGAGACGACCCTAAAGACCAGATAGATTACACCGACGATTTTCCTATTGATGATGACGACGACGGGGATGACGACGACGGGGATGATGAAGGAGAGACTGTAGGAGATGAACCAATACCATGTGCTTTCCCTCCTTGTGAGACTCGTCCTGAGGATGACCCGACAGACCAGATAGACAGTGAAGATGATTTCCCTATCGATGACGATGATGACGATGATGACGATGATGATGATGGTTTAAACGACTACTCAGGTCCGGCATCTATCTCTAATATACCATCATATGTCAAACCTAAACTGCCTAATCTGCAATGGAATAACTTCACAGATGATAACGGTGAGGTTGAAGACCCATATTTATGGCAAAGACCGGTGGGTGTCAGTGGAGGCTCCGTTAATTCTCCTGCCTTAGATTATTATAGCCCCTTCATTGATAAGATGGGATGGGTCAACGAATCTTTCAATAGAAGACTGAATGAGAGAGTAAGCAGAGAAGATATGGACCACGGAAAGTCTTCTAAACTTGCTAAGGGTTGGGTGCATCCTTCAGGCAAGATATATGTTTGGAAAAATTTGAAACCATATCATGTACAATATATTGCCACCAAACCTGGTAAATTTGGACTCAAAGAAGACGATATTTATAACCATTTGCTACAAAGATACACAGAGTATGGTGTCAACCAACCTCAAAATAGTGCTATGTCAGATGTCGAAAAATTAAAAGATGGAACCGTTGACATCGATAGAAAAGTAGAGTTAATGGCGATTAAAAAGGGCTGGTGCAGATTTGTACTCGACGACGGTTGGGGAAGCCTTAGGGGTATGAAGAACAAAGATATGCATAAATGTGCCAAGATCCTGTTTAGCAAGATGGAAAGTAAGTTTACCAGAAGTTTCGGACTAGAGTTAAACAAGATAGATTCCAAGCTTGGAGATTATGACTATAGAAAACATACAACTCTTGGTTTTGATATGTTCAGGGAATGGATAGGTGGAAGACAACCAGACCCTGCAAGTGTTAAAGTTAGAAAGCATACCGAGATAGGCAAAACTATGAAGATGTTTAGAGGTCATGACTATGATGAACCAGTTAAAATATACAGCGATTGGCAACCACCTTCGTTCAAAGATTGGTTGAAAGAATCCGTGGAAATGGAAGACGGAAAGTATATTACTGTGAAGCAATTTAACTCTGAGGATGCAGCTATGGCATCTATAGAGAATGCAGAAGGTCTTATTGACCACATGAAGATTATGGATTCTGTGTATGCTATGGTGTTCGATAATGAAGACCACAAAGAGAAGTTCGTGAAAGATTATGAATTTAATCTTATGGGGGAATCAACCATATATGATTCCAACTCAATTAGTGAGAAGAGCAGTAGAGCAGAAATAGAGGGTGCTATGGAATGGTGGCATGGTGAAATCCTTGCTTCCAGTAAGAGAGAAAGAGCAGCCATGGGATATAGTAGACCCGAGAACATCAGGGAACTGATTAGAAGACCTATTCCTATGCTCAAATATCATATCAAGATGTATAATGCTTACCTAGACGAATATGGTCCTTTCGATGAAGTCCCGTCCAGACTAGAAGAGGGATGTGGGTGTGGTTGTGAAGAATGCAAAGGTTCTGAATTAGAAGAGGCAGAGTACAAAGGCAAAAAGGTCACATTAAATAAACCTTTTAGAACACCAGGCGAATCTAAGAAATTCGCAGTTTATGCCAAGAATGAAAAAGGAACTGTTGTTATTGTGAGGTTCGGGGACCCTAATATGGAGATAAAAAGGGATGACCCAAAAAGGTTAAAGGCATACCGATCTAGAATGGGGTGCGATACCGATCCGGGACCTAAATGGAAAGCAAACTATTGGTCTTGCTATCAATGGAGAGCAGGAGCAAAGGTAGACGATTGAGGCAGAAATGAAATCTAAAAAAAATAAATAATCTGGAGATAATAATATGAAATCATTTAAACAGTTTACTTGCCTGACGGAGGCGACTAAGGACGAGAAATCTTTTGTCTCCTATTTGAGAACTAATGTATTCAATAACGATAAAAAATTCGTGGCAAGAAGCAGAAATGGTTATCATGTTAGATTTCCCATAGACGGCAGTGATAGTAAAATCGCCTCGTTCTGGAAGAAACACGGCATCCTATGCGTACACGATCCAGAGATGGATATAAGCGGTTCATTCAAAGAATATCTCCTAACTGCCACGGACAAAATGCCCGGTTCTGATGGAAGTTTGACTGGTAAGACACTATGGTATGTCAACAACAGCAGAAAGGCTGCCAGCGGTGGAGAATTGATATTCGGTAATAAAGAGCTGACACCCGACAAAGTTGGTCTTGATGGAAAGACATTGGCATTGAGAGGAATCAAGACAACAATTAAGAAATTTACTGATGGTCTTGACAAAAGGATAGGCAACTATCTGTTCTCACTGGTAGACCTAGCAGGTAAGACCAGAGGAGAAGAGTCTAAAATCGATTTCGACATTGGTTTAAAACCAGCAGATCTGAAGGTAGTATCTAAAGACTTCGGTGAAACCATAGCAGCAGCCTGGGCACTCAAGTCCAATATAGTAGATGCTAGCAAGATTTACTTCCCAGCAGCGGGCAACGAACCATTAGTCGACTTTTATGCAGTACCTAAGGGCGGTGGGATGGTGGGTTATTCTGTCAAGTCTGGTGCTGGTGCTGGAACTAGCATTAAGAACATTGCGGAAGACTTGGAAAGTAAGGCAGCAGACCCTAAATGGATGAAGTCCTTCAGCAGCACTGAGCAGAGTGTAATTAGACTTGTGGGTCACCTACACAAGACTTCTGCTACCCAAGGTGTCATTGATGCAAATATCGCTATGGGGACACCAGGCATCAAAGCACTAGCAGATGCTATGGGTGTAAGAAGACCTCAAAGGAAATCCTTGGGTGCAATCACTCCAGACCAGATAAATCTCTGGTTACAATCTATTGGTACACTAGAAAAAAGATACGAGGCTGCTAAGAAGCTTTATAAAATCTTCGGCAGTGAGACCACTTGGGCGATTTGGAAAAGGATAGGCAGGTCTAACTCTCAGGCAGCAGCGATTATTAATCCCCTAGGGTATCATGTTGTCTCACACCTTAATAAGGCAGGTCAAGACACGCTGAACAAGGCTGTTAAGAAGTTGCAAGTCCTTCAGCTAGATGTAAATGTAACCAGCACCAAACTTACATTCGGTGTTAAGTCCTTCAAAGATATGGATTTTGAATTCGAATATCACTCTTCAATAAGTGGTGGTACTAGTGTAAGTAACAAACTAGGATTTAAGAAGAAAAGATAATGAAATCATTCGAGCAGTACATAGCAGAAGCAAAGAGGTGGACACTTGATAAACTTCAAGTCGGTGATATAGTTACCTATAAAGATGGTTCGCAAGCAGAGGTGATGACCCATGAGACCAGTAAGAATAATTCTAACTATTTCGACATTCGTATGAAGGACATAAAGACAGGATACGAATTCGCACATCAAAATAAAAAGCCGGGAAGAACTACTGGAAGTTCAACAATAACCAAAGTGGTTCGCAATGGTGAAGTATCATCCAGATTAGAAGAGGCAAGAAGATTTACACCATCTGGTACATTCCAATTTCCTAGTGCAAACCAGGCAAAAGATTTCATGAGTGATATTTCAAGAGAAGGAAGAGGGAATATCCAAACTCAGCACAGATTTGAACAAGGTTACGGCAGGAAGAATATAATCGATGTAAAATGGTCAGGCACTATGGATAGAGTAGTATATGACGTTCTTAGAAAATATAATGGTCGTGCATGGACTCAAGGGTAGGACCTTAATGAAATCATTCAAGCAATTCATATCAGAGACATACAAAGACTCAGGCATTGGTAAATGGATGAGTCAATCAGCAGGTGGTTCACCTGGTTGGGATAGATATGGTCTAGACGGTAAGAAAATTGGTAAATGTGGTGATGCCAAAGAGGGTGAGGCATATGCTGCCTGCTTGTCTCCTGCCAAGGCTAAGAAGTTGGGCAAGAAGGGGATAGCATCTTTTGTGAGAAGAAAGAGGGATGCACAGAAGAAGTCAGGTGATTCTGCCAAAGGCGGAGAAGAGAAAAAAGGTCAGAGTCCGACATATGTAAAGACTGAAGACTGGTCCGAAAAATACAAAAGAAGCATAGACTGTAATAATCCGAAAGGTTTTTCTCAGAAAGCCCATTGTGCCGGTAGGAAAAAGAAGAAAAACAACGAAGCAGTCAAGACCAGAATCGATACTGATCTAGAAGTGTTGGTGGTGCAAAACAAAGATGGTGAACCTAATACCTACTCTTCAATGGAGGATGCCAAGAAGACTGCTAAGAAGATTCAGGGCAAAGTTATTAGAGGAGTGGACGGAGAGATTATGGTTCAGGTCTTAATAGACCCCAGCATCAGAAAGCATTTGGATGAGAACAGCAAAAATCCGGGCAAAGAATATTATGAGAGAATGGCAGATAAGTTGAGAAAGGCTGGATATGACCTGAGGAAGCCTATTAATAGAAAGAAGGCATGGGATGTCATAGGCAGTATGGCAGTAAGCAGACTAGCCGATAAGGGATATATTGATATCGAAGGTGGTGAGGGTAGGCAAAAGAGAGAATCTGTTTCTGAGTCTGAGAACGAACCAACAAATCCGTCTCTGTGGAAGAAAGCATTATCTAAGGCTAAATCTAAGTTCGATGTCTATCCTTCAGCATATGCTAGTGCTTGGGCATCCAAGTGGTATAAAGAACAAGGTGGAGGTTGGAGGAAGAAATGAAATCATTTAGCGAGTACATATCGGAAAGATTGAAGATTAACTACCGAAAAGGCAGGAAGTTGGTTGCTACAAAAGGGAGCAAAGAGGGGGAAACCGGCACTGTAGTGTCGATGGGTCCAAACGCTTCTTTTGTGAGCATAAAGTTAGATAAGAACGATCAGATAATCCAGCAGAATCCTAAATATTGGGAAGTTATGAAATGAAGTCTTACAAAGAATTTGTTACTGAAGGTAAAAATACCCATATGGAGCATCTTGAAGACGAGATGTGGAACGGTGGTTCCGTTGGTGTAAAAAATGCTCTCAACTTTGCCAGAGGTGTAGCCGAGATGCTGTCTGGAAGCAGTAGTTCATCAGTTAATATAACAACCAAGTGGGATGGTGCACCCGCAATAATATGCGGCATAAATCCAGAGAATAAAAAATTCTTCGTGGGTACTAAGAGTGTATTCAACAAGGCAACACCAAAAATCAACTACACTAATTCGGACATAGATAAAAACCACAGTGGGGACTTGGCAAACAAACTGAAGACAGCATTAAAGCATCTATCCAAGTTAGGCATTAAAAATGTCATACAGGGAGATTTTATGTTCTCTTCTTCAGACTTAGGCAGTATGAAGGTGGATGGAGAGTCTCATATTACATTCACACCCAACACTATCACCTATGCAGTAAAAGATGGCGGTCCAATAGCAAAAGAAATTAAAAATGCTAAGATAGGGATAGTGTTTCATACCGAGTATAAAGGTAGAAAGATGTCAGAGATGACAGCATCTTTCAACCCTAATATTAAGAGATTAAGCAAGAACAAGAACGTATGGTTTAGAGATGCAGATTATAAAGATGAGAGTGGTTCATCTACACTTACGAGTTCTGAACTCAGCTCCATAATGAAAGACATTAAATCTGCGGAGAGTAATATGTCTTCTAAAGTCTCTAAGATAATAGATGAGGTTATGTCCAACAGGAACATAATATCGCATATAAAAACATATACCAACTCTCAGATTAGGGGAGGTTCTTCCAAGGTAGACACTAAAGGTGTGGTGGGTCACATAAAAAACAAATTCCAAGATGCTATCTCCAAACTCAAGACTGATTCTGGTAAAGAGAGGAAGAAGGCGGCTATGGATGAACTGGTTAAATACCTAGAGTCCATAAAGACGGAACTGGATTCAGCATTCGTACTTTATGGTCTGATTAGCGATATGAAGATAAAACTAATCAGGAAGTTAGAGAAAATAAAAGGCATCGGAACCTTTGTAAGGACCGATGACGGTTTCAAGGCAACCGCTCCTGAAGGATTTGTAGCAGTAGACAAGATTTCAAGCAGAGCACTGAAGCTGGTAGATAGATTAGAGTTTAGCAGGTCTAACTTCACTGTGGCGAAGAACTGGGTTAGCGGCTAGTTATAAATAATATATTGCTAGGAGACAACAATGCCAACATTAAATTTGACAACACACTTTACGGTTACAATGGATGATGATGATAACCACATCATCTCCGGTGGAAGCACCAGTGCAGCAGATTCAATTACCGTAAACTACTATTATGATAAAAGATTCGAGATTGCCAACGGTGCTACCGCAGAAGTATTCAATGATGAACTTCTGGCAGATCCTCAGTTCTTATATCTAGAATCCAATGCCAGTCCAGTAGAAATTCAACTTATGTGTAGTCAGGCGGGAACGACCAGTGGTGAAAACATAGAAAATGCTTTTTGTCACACCCTAAAGGCAGGTATACCATACATTTTGGCATCTACTTCTTGTAGACATCAAGGAGACATGGGTGCTTCTGGAGAGTCAGCAGGTATTGTTAAATATCTTGGCGAGGTAGATGACTGGGTTAACCAGTGGGGCACTGGTGGCACACTAGACAGGATAGAGGTTTATAACCCATCAGGGGGAACCGCAAAGGTTAGAGTTTTCACAGCTAAATAAAAATATCATTTTAAGGAGATAAAGAAATGGCTTCAAAGTTTTGGATAGCACACAACGAAGATGCAAGGGCTGCTCAGAATAGAGCATCATATGTCGCTGAGAACGGCGGTCAGTGGGTGAATCGTGGTGGTACACGAGGATGGCATCACACAAGTGGTGAACCAAAGGCTGCACCTGTTGCCAAAGAGGCAAAGGTCAAAAAAGCATTTAAGTTTAATAAAAAGAAATAATATTTATCTAAAAGGAGATTGATATGGACTCGATTTTAGGAACAATTTGGTTTTCGGTAATAGTTTTTGTGGCAGGTGCTTTAGTCGGTACACCACTTTGGAATTGGGCTAAGGGTTACCTACCTTGGAACAAGTGATATTTTGAATAGATACACCCTTCCAACCAAGTCTAGGTTAAATGAGCAGGACGGTAAGGGGATAGTATTTACCTTTGGTAGATTCAATCCTCCACATACTGGTCATGAGTTGCTAATTAATAAAGTTATGCAGGTATCCAAGAGAAAAGGGTATGATCATGGCATTTATGTTAGCACATCTCAGGGAGACGAGAGGAACCCAATACCATACGACGAGAAGGTTAGACTCCTAAGAGCAGCATTCAAGAAGAGTAATGTCGCGAAGGATAAAACCTTGAAGAATCCATTCTATGTCGCCAAAGAACTTAGCGACAAAGGATATAAGAATGTGATATTAGTGGTTGGTGGAGATAGGGTCAAAGAATTAGAAAGAAGCATGAAAAAATATGTGAACCACAGCGACCCCAATAAATCTTGGAACTTCGACTCATTTGAGGTGGTCAGTGCTGGCAGAAGAGATGCAGACGCAGATGATGTGAGCGGTATGTCTGCTTCTAAGATGAGAAAGTCGGCTACTTCTGGAGACTTTGACACTTTCAAAAGAGGTGCACCCTCCGGAATGAAATCTAGGGACGTAAAGAAGATGTATACCTCAATTAGAAAGACGTCTGGAATTAAAGAAGAAATTCAATCATTATTCGATGCCCTCAATCTTCTAGAAACTAGTAGGGATGACATAATGTCATTGGGTGAAGATACTTTGTCGGTAGAGGCCTTTAATTTCTTGCTAGAGCAGGACGAAGAGGATGACTCTCCTCAAGATACCCCCACTCTTGTGGTGCTATCTAAATTCGAAGAATCAGATGAATACAGCGACACTGTAAGCAAAATAGATAAAGCATGTGACTCTTTGGACATATCATTCTTCGCTGTGTCTGTGGATGATGCCTTCATAGTAGATGAGGAAGTCTCAGACGATGAGCTTATAATCCATAACTACGACGGAGAGAACAATAAGATAACTCTGAACACAGACAACACAGTCTGCTGGCCTAGAGGTGGGGTAATGTCTCACCAATCTGGGATGGGTCTTCTTAGCACACTACAAGACTCTGGAGTTTTCTGTGTCAATAAGTTAAGCACGATGGAATTATGCAGGAACAAATTTGCTACCTCTACAATGTTAGACAGGAACAACATACCATCCCCAAGGACCGCACTGGTCACCAACGAAGATGCTGTGGATATTGCACTAGAGAATATAGGTGGAGAGTTCCCAGTGGTCATCAAGACCATCACTGGTGCTGAAGGAATAGGGGTATCCATTGTTGAGTCATATAAATCTCTTAAGAGTGTTTTACAGTCTCTATGGAAATTCGATGCTGAAGTAATCATACAAGAATATATGGAAATAGAGTATGATGTCAGGACCATAGTACTAGATGGAAAAATCATAGCATGTATGAAGAGGTTGAAGGGGGATGGAGATTTCAGAACAAATAAGGCACTTGGAAATGAAACCGAACCGTATGATTTATCGGAAGAAGAAAAATCATTAGTACTAAAGACTGCCAAATTAGTGGGTGGTTTTCTATCAGGTGTAGACCATGTTACTGTCGATGGAGAGCATATGGTGCTAGAGGTGAATACATCGCCGGGTAGCGGTGCTCAGAAGTACACAATGTATGATGAAGAAGGGGAACCATACATAGGTGTCGGACAAGATATAGTGAATGTGGTAGTAGGACACATAACGGATAAAAACAACTGGGTTTATTCTACCAAAGAGATAGGTGAACTTGAGAAAATATATATCTATGGTGTTGGAGAACTCATATCTAAAGCCGATACTGGCAATGGAAGTTACAATTCACTTCATGCCGAAGAAATAACAATAGAAGACGATGTAGTAAGCTTCTTCACCGAGAATGATACAGAGATGGTTCTACCTCTAATCGATATGGTAACCATCAATATGGGGGGCGATACTGAAGAAAGACCAGTAGTCCCTCTAGACTTCAAGATGGGGGACAAGGAATATAAGTCTATACCCTTCTCTCTAACAGATAGAGACGATATGGACTACCCCGTGTTACTGGGAAAAGAATTCTTACAAAAGGCTAGGTTCTCGGTTAACGTATCTAAGAAGTATGAACTGACAGAAGAACCGTTTTGCGACTGGTTTGCATGGCAGAAAAGAAACTTAAGCCCTTAGAGATATAAATAATTTCAGAACCTTTCCTCAAAGAGAACAGATATGGAGAAGAAAATGAAAACTTTCAATGAACTAAAAGAATCGATAGCGGCTGTAGTGCCTAGAGCATATCATGCCATGACAGCAGTGCCTCAAGAGACAGACAAGAATTTCTCTGACACTAGAGACCCCGAGATAGTAGATAGGATTAATGTTGCACTATCGCACATCAATAAACTGCCTACCTCGGACCCTCGTTCTAGAATTAACGAGATTAAGGTGATTTTGAGTCACGCGGGTATAGATTTCGACCATACTAGTGTGCAGTTCCAAGAAGGTGTACCAATGGCAGTGCCAGTGAAGAAATTCGGCGGTCGCATCGGAATGACACCAGAAGACGGATACATCAACGACGATGGCTTTGGTGGGATGCCCCACCAGCTTACCTTTAACTGGTCCAAGAGCAGTGGTTCTTGGATGCTGAATTCGGAGCTCTCGAGAGCGAATATGATGTGATAACGTGAGACTTTTAATTATGAAGAAAAATATTGGTTTGAATTCAAACAACTATATGATGTATGCTATGAAGCACTACGAGAATCCTCAGTGTTTAGACATAGAAGAATTCTATAGTGATTTGAGCAGGATAAAGTACCTAAAGAGGCTGTTGAGAAGGTATACTGCTACTGGAGAACTGAAGGAAAGGTTGATATTAAACCACATTATAGTTCTTTACAATGTGTTCGGTATTGTACCAGCAACCAGACTGTTATTCTTCAGGATGGGGGATGAATTCCACTCCGTTCTAAAGACCTTCCTAGTTTACCTAAGTGTTTTCCCCGAAGGCGATAATGAGATAGAGATTTTAGAGGCCGACTTATTGTCGATACCGTTAGATAAAGGAATCACTGAGATACTCAGGAAGATATAAAAATGGCAGGAGCATTCGACATATTTGTGGCATATAAGTTTATTAGGATACTAACCACTCCTTATAAGAAGACTGATGCTTATAAATTGGGAATCATTGACGATAAGGGCAACCTACTCAAGAAGAGGAAAGAACTGAATACTGGTGCTGAGAAGAAAGCATACACTATCATCCATACGTTAGTCTGGAACTTGAAAAGGCTGCTAGACAAAATACCGGCTACTAAGACTAGACTGGGTTCATTCGCCGTAGCACTATGGTTATTGAAAGAGAAATTGAAGGATGGTATTAAAGAATCAGTCTTAGAAGAGTGTTTCCTATCTAGTGTGGGGATAGAAGACCTAAAAGAATCAAAAGAATATCAGAAGACATTAGAGGCAGGACTTTTCATATCCAAGGACAGTCTGCCAATAATGTATGATTTTATAAATACCAGAGATAACATAGTGCTTGAGGAATCTAAGCCGGTCGGTTTCATGTTGAATCAACCAATATATGCAGGTTCCCATGCCCTAACAGGTAGAAAGGTTTATTTTTCCTATGAAGACGTTTTCAGAATTAGTAAATAGTTTACAAGAAGAGAAATCAAACCTCATAGAGTCCAAAATCTCTGCGGTTGACAGTAGTATCCTCACACCTACCTCCACCAAGGCGGATGCAGTCGCATTGACTGCTAATCCTCTAGGAATATTCGGTGGATTGGTAACTAGAGACGGAAGACTCACCAAACCCATGAATAAGAGAGACCTAACAAGGTCAATCTGGTCACAGAATGCACAGGCTGCTGCCGAGAGTTTTTATGATAACCTAGATGACTATTGGTCAGATATGCTTTATTCAAGGAATTCAGCTGCATATGACCAGACAATATATGATGCTAAGCAGACAATCAATAAGTCTAGACAAAGCAGACCATACACCGAACTGGAATATAAGGGTGAGGTAGAAGACCTAGACAACCCTTATAACAGAGGGCAGAGGGCAGGAAATGTAGACGACCTAGAAGGTAGTAGTCAATTCCACCAGTTGCCTAGAGAGATGCCTTATCAGCCTTCTGGTCCCATGCATTACTATCCCCAAAGACCACCGGTAGATGACCCCGGTCTGTTTCCAGATGACCCTTATGACTCATACCCACCAGGTATAGAGACTGACCAGTTCAGCCCTATGCAGTTCCCTAACCCAATGAATAGGCGAGAGACTGACCCAATGCAGCCGAACATACCACCGGTTGTTTTACCACCTTCATTGCAACCACCTATTGGAATGCCTGGTAACCCTAATCAGGGTCCACCTCAGCTTAAGCCTATGAATAGGAGAGAGACATACCCTGGTCCTTATAATAAGTCTACTAGAAGTTCTAGAAGACAAGAACTACTCAATCCTATGAACAGACGACAGACCTATCCGCCTGTTCAGGATATTAAACCAATCAAATTCCCTGATGACGTCATACCTGGACAGCAGTTGGATAAACCAGTTTCTGTTCCAGCTCCACAAGATAACCCATATCAATATTTCTTAGACCCGAGAAGTCCAGAGAATATGAAACCTTATGGACACCCGAGACCTCACGTGGACCCCGACGTAGACCCCGACACACCTGGTCATCAGGTACCTGGTCTACCTCAATGGTTAACACCACCAGAAGGACCGAGTCATCAGCAAAAGGTAGACAAACTTCAGCAACTTATTGATATATTGCGCCGAGATGGAGAACCAGAGGATGTGCAAAGAGACATCGGGTATCCACCTTTAATGACTCCAGGCAATGTAGAGGGTTTACCTTCATATGTCGATGGTGAACCAACTGGTGTGCCTCAACCCCGTCATCCCTACAATAAACTCATACCGGGTAATCTAGATGGTTCTCCACTTCATCCCGAAGACTTAGAACCCGGCGGACCTCTGGATAAGTGGTGGCACAATAAATTCCGACAAGATAGGCAACAAGTTCAGCAGCAACAGTTGGAAGACTTGCAGCAAGAATTAATACCATTGCTTCAGCAAAATCCTGAATTGTACCAACCTTGGATGATGCAGGGTTTCGATGATCGATCTCAAGCTGGTTTCGATGATAACAGAGCACCAGATGACCAGTTTAAACCTCAACTACCGAAGTGGACAGACCCACCGATGGGACCAGAGAAACCAAAGGGTCCTGGAAGACTTCCTTTGTCTCCTTCAATTCTACCCAGAGATGATTCTGGAAATCCTCAAGGACCACGTGATTTTGATCATGGTCTGCGTGACCCGATGGATAATGACCCGACCCTACCCCCTGTCACACCTCAGGATAAGTTAGACTGGTTGGATTACCTCGAAGATTTCTACGATTATTATGGTAAACCTCCTAGAAACCAGAGGTCACAAGACGGAAGAGGCGACATTAATCAACCAATTAATTGGTATGATTTGCAGGACCCATCTGAAGTACCAGACGGTGTGATGGTAGACAAACCAAATGTTTCCGTTCCTGGCATACAACCAGCAGACCCTCCAGTACCAGTACCTGGTCCATTCGTTCAACAGGACGGTGGTGGAGATGAGGATGACGGTGGTGACGAAGATCCCATCAGCATTACACCAAGTCTATACCCATATAGACCTAGACCACAACCTGGACCAGTCATAGACACTGACGACGATGAAGAAGGTGGTGACGATGATGACGATACCGGTGAAGGTGATAGCAGCAGCGAGTTTGATACCGGTGCTTACACCAAGGAACCATACAGACCTAAGGCAGACCTTCAGACTGGCATCTTCACCGATCCTGACGATGACGATGACGATGACGATGATGGTGGAACAGGTTTCGATACTGGAGACTATACTAAACTGACACCCAAGGTAGACCTTCAAATCGGAGTATTTACAGATACAGACGACGATGATGAAGATGAAGGTTATCGTCCTGACATCTATCCTAAGGGCATAACATATGGAATGCCACCTGAGCATGCTAAGCACTACTCTGGATTCTTGAATAAAATGGGATGGATGAACGAGGCAAAAGTCTCTAGGGCATGGAGAGATGCCGGAATGCCTGCTGGTGACGCACGTTCTAGTGATGACAAACCCCTGATGAAGTGGTTAACCGACCTAGAGAAGGAACTGAAGAAAAAAGGTAAGTCATATGATGATGTGGATGCAGACAATGCAATCCAGATGTATTATCGAAAGAAGAGACCAAACGCAGCTGCTAGGGAGTTAACCAAATGAAGAGAAGGAATTTCAAACTAGAAGACTGGTCTGTTATCAATGAGTCTGAGACTATTCATTGGAACAAACTCAAGGACCATGAGAAGAAAGAAATGCTTAGAAGTGTTAGACTTCCCTCGGCACTTGTTAAAGACAAGTGGAATAGTCTTGATTTTCGTGCTAAAGAGATGATGGGGAAGTTCATCAGTCAGACCACTAGCGGTGAGTTTAGACTTGCTGAAGAAGAGTTAACTCCAACGCAGAAGAAGAAAATGGAGAAAATTGTTCTCTCTATGAAGGATAAAGAAGACGAGTTCAAAGAGAGATATGGTGATGAGTGGAAGAGTGTAATGTATGCCACTGCTACCAAGATGGCAAAGGAGTCTACCACCAGTGAAGGTTGGAAGAGCGATGCCCAGAGAAAGGCAGCTTTCGCTAGCGGTTATAAGGCGAAAGGCAAGAAAAACAAGAAGAAAGAAGAATCCACCGAATTAGATGAGGCTATGGATCACAACAGACGGCATAAAGAGGCACTTAAACTCATTAAGATGATTGGTGGTGAGAACTGGATAGACTCTTTCGGTGATATGGTAAAGAATAAACCGAATCCTAAGACAGATATGAATGATTCTAAACCTGTTGACTATATGCAAGACAGGGGCAGGGGAGAATGGGACATCGCGGTTAGAGCAGACGGTTCTGTTGAGTACAACCACCTTGGAAGGGCTGGTAAATCCAATAGCATTGCAGGTTTTAAGAAGCATTTTTCAATCTTCAAAGAATCCATTGAAATGTATGAGGTTACTAGGACTGCTTTAGACAGAGAATTTCAAAAGGTGACTCGTTCTGGAAAAATGGACACAATGGCTGCAACTCGCCATATCGAGAAGAAATTCGGTATCAAGGATGTGAAATTACAGAAAGATAGGAACGGCAAGACACATGTGATATCTTTCAATCAACTTTCAGAGGCACGTAGTAGGAGTGGTCGAGGAGTTCCAGCACCTCTCCCCAAGGCAACCAATTTCGCTATACGGATGCCCATCAAAGATAAGAAGCATGACACTGAGCTTGCAAAAATTGTTGGTGTTGAGACAAACAGTAAAGGTATGGTTCAGAGTGGACAAAAGCAAGGGGACACATACGTCTTCTACTTCAAGAATGCTAGAGATAGAACCAAATTCAGAAACAAATATTTAAGAAATGAAGATATCGCTAACACCACAGCAGGTGTAGCGGGTCTGACACCAGACACAATGGGTATGCCTGTAAGCAGAATGAAGAAGAAGAAGAAGAGAAGAGAAATCGAACCTATGCTCACTACTGAATCCAGAAAGAGGGTAGAGAAGGCAATCAAGGCGATGAACTCCTCGGACAGTAAAGAGTTTAAAAGTGAAATAGATGGCATGCCAGTATTCAGAGTCAGCGAGGCTGAATTCGCTAGATGTAAGGGTAAGAAGGCTAAGGGTGAAAGATGGGGTAAATTCTTCGAGGGGGACTCACCCAACTATTCTAGTATAAGAAAATATGCTAAGAAGAACCCGAATAACCCACTTTTAGTTCAGAATAATGTGACCGGAGAAATGACCATATTCAGAAGAAAAATGAATGATGGTAGACTCAAACACAACAAGAAAAAGAAGATGTTAGGCGGCTACTGATGAAGATTCTGGTCATGACAATATTAATGACTTTGTCTATTAGTAGCGAATTGACTGCATCGGAGATTAATTATGAAATCAACAACGGTAACAATCATATTATTTTTGCTATCATACACGATGGGATGCGAGACTCTGAAGGAGATAAATTCCCATCCGGAAAACACAGCATCAACCATAGTGGACAGTGTGAGAGAGCAAAAAGAGCAGACGGACGAGATAACAGAGGCATCGAAAGAGATGGGTGGAAGTCTAGAAAAGATAGACAGTCACGCAGATTCGATTTTGGACGAGATAGCACTTGTCCCAGAGGACCCGAGTTACAACATAGACCCCACATTAAACTCGATAGAGAACTCAGCAGAGTCGATAAAAGAAGAGATAGATTTTGCACAGAGGGAGCAGGTGAGGATAGACGAGGCATTAGAGGACCTAGAGTCCGCAAATGCAAGGGTATCCGCTGCCGTAGGTCAAATAGAGCAGTTAGAAGACCTAGTAGCAGACTACGAACAGTCCGATAGGGAAGTTCGTAAAGAAGCACTAGAGAACTTACATAGCTTCATCACTTTATTCTTCGTGATAGGCTTCGGTATGCTCATAGGTGGTGCATTTCTAACATTTTGGGTAAATAGCAAACTGGGTGGGGTAATTCTAGCGATAGGTGTCCTCACTGTAGGGTTTGCAGCCGCCTCACAATATTACCTTGAAGAAATAGCAGTAGTCGGTCTTGTCGTGTTAGTAATAGGATTCTTAGCATCTCTAGGTGTAGTAGGATGGATGTTGGTCGATGGTAGAAATGATAAGAAGGCTATTGCTGAAATAGTAGAGCTTATCGAAGAGACTAAAGACCATCTGACACTAGAAGAAAGACAAGAAATCTTCGGTAGAGATGGTTTCGCATCTAGAATGACTAGCGACCTTACTAAGAAGATTATTGCTCAGGTAAAAATTAAGAACGGATTCAAGAACCTATCTAGGAAGAAGGTCTAGGGTCTCGAAATAGAGGTACTTACAGATGAAGTAGGCATCCACGATATCGCTGACTGGATTCCCCACTTTTTCCCTTCTGGGTGTCATCTCTTCGTGAAGATTTATTCCGGTTTCTTTAAACCAGGCATCATGCATTTTATCTTTGGTTGCACTACCGCTTCCTGTAGCAAACTTCTTAACTTGAGGTGGTGTCACGGTATCGAATTTGGTATTAGAACCCCAAAGTTTATGCTTCAATATGCCAGTATTCTCAGCAACGTCGAATACTCTACCGGTTGCTGCAAAAGCATAACCTTCCAACATAACGTGGTCGAATGACATTATCCTCTTCATCGCCCAATGGGAAATCATATCAAATCTTTCCTCTTGGCATTTATATTCTTTCAATAAGGACCCATGTATCATGCCACTAAGGTGTTTACATGCTAGCCTTTTGGTCTTAGTTAAAAAATAAAAACTGCAGTTGTTGAAATCCCAGCGCTCACCAATGTGAGTACACAATGCTGGACTGGTCATGCTGTAATCTATGCCTGCTATTCTCATACTTTTATTTATTAAGATAAGACAATTTTTCCAATTATTAAACCAGTGCAGAACCCCATGATTATAACTACGATTCCGGCTGGAGTTTGTGATAATTGTATCTTTCTATCTAACCATTCTTTCAATTTTGCGTTCACTGTCAATTTCCTCTCTAATCCAATTATAGACGACATCCACTCTTATAGCGGAGTTTTCATATATCATATCTCTATACATGCTGAAGGTCGAGATTATTCCTACCACTACGAACCTGTTATCGATTAGCATGAATACCGGACCACCAGAATCACCAAACCATACAGAACCTCCCATCGGAAGCATCTTCATTCCAGTGGGTTCGCTCTCTAGAGTTCCATAATAGAATAGTGTATTCAACTCGCTTCTCTTTTTAAATCCTCTAGAGTATCCAACTGATATCACCGGTGTGCCTTTTCTGACATCTAATAGTGGTTTAGAATTGATTCCAGATGGGAATATTCCACGAACGTAGGTATCTAGAACGATGACTGCCACATCATATCCCACCTTCATGTCAGCATTGTACTGCGGATGTTTGGTAGCACATTTGATGCTATACATTTCGTCACCAAATTGTACATAGGACTCGTCATTGGAAATGCAATGAGCAGCCGTAAGCACTATATCTTGCTCGATAAGGACTACCGAGCATTTGGGTCTCATGTCTCCAGATAGAAGTCTGCCTACCGATGGATAGTCATCTTCCGTTATGGTTATAAAACCTTCTATACTCGGAACTATTTCTTTTTTAGGGGGTGGACTCTCTGCACTGGGTTTCACCGTTTTGGCAGCGCATCCCGTAAAGCATAATAAAAGGGCTGATAGATAAACTATCTTTCTTAACATGTCCTCTTTATTTATAAGAAAAAACGGCTTCCGTGGAAGTTAGGTCGTCTACCTCTTCCTTCCTAAGTCTTCTTCCTACTATCCAAAACAACGTCTTCTCCTTGGAGACATCGATATTTTCCCTCATCCATTTATGTGCTTTTCCTTCATAGATGTCGTCTATGAGTTCTCCGTTCACTTCTTCCCATATGGATTTAGAGTAGGCATCCTTAGTCAGGTGTATCTCATACTCTGGGAATTCCAGCACCTCTTGGGGAAAATTCTCATACCTAAACCTGTCTAAGTGTTGATTAATTGACTTGGTCCTATCGCAGAAGGCTATACCTATGACCCTCTTGACCTTTTTATTAAACTTATGTAGACCCCTGATAATGCCCGCGAACTGGATTCCACTACCAACAGGTATTACTAGGTTGTCTAGTTCGTCTGGGATATTTTCTACCTGGTTGGTGACCCCATCGAATATAGCCTCTGGGTTACTCTCGAGGCTGATCGCGAACTTGATTAATTTATAATTATTATTCGCTATAATCTTCTTCTTAGCACCTGCGTCTATTGCGGTAGTCATACCGTGACCGGCTACGATTCGTATTTCCGAACCATAGTGCCTGGTCAACCGCATAATATGATGTTTATATAGGGTGTCTTCTTTACAACCACCGACGGCTACTACACACTTAATCCCATACTCTTTCGCTACTTTTGCTATAATGGCACTTTGTGGGCTATGGACCGAACTTGCGGTTACAACCCCACCATTGTGGTTCTCGATTATGTCATCTCTGATTTCATCGAATAGTTGTACTGCCTGCCTTACCTTACCACCATTGATATGGTTGATTCCGTATGGGGCATATAAATCATCCCTCTTGTAGTATACGTCGCCATGTTTTTGGATAGGGGTCATCATCTTGAGTATTTATTCTGGATGCCCAAAAGGTACAATACCCCCCTTCCTGATATCACGAGGGCATATACCACTCCTTGTATATGCCCCCAAGGATATACCACCCATTGTATATGCCCTTCTCGGGTATCTCTGAACCCCCTTCCTGATATCAGGAAGGGGTATGACGATCGTATGTCAGCTGGCATCAATAAAGGGCTTGACAGAAGAGCTCCGGTATGATCTAATGGGGGTTCAGGAATTGGGGAAAGACCCCCTTTGAAACCACCATACGGAGACCCAAAAATATGGCAACCAAGCAATCGAGACAAAATAGAGCTGACTTCATCAAAGCGATGAAGGAGGCAGGACTTACTTCACCTGTCACCCGTGAACAGGTCAGGGAAGTCTGCGATTCCACGGGCATCTATGCGGTTCCGCCATCATGGATTACGTACGATGCTTCCCGCAAGACCGGTGCTCTCGGCGAGTACCACATCCCAGAACTCTCCGAAGGTGCTACCACAACCGCACCCGCCAAGGAGGCAGCACCCATGACTGCTACTATCGTCACCAATAAGGTGAAAACCGCTGATGTCTGCGATACCACTATGGCACTCGCAATGACTGGTGGTGAGAGCGAGACTCTCGTCCCAGAGCGAATCAGCACTTACGTTCCTTGGGGTCACTTCAAGGACATCGAGCAAATCATTCGTGCGAAGATGTTCTACCCTTGCTTCATCACTGGTCTGTCCGGCAACGGCAAGACCACGATGGTTGACCAGGTTTGTGCGAAGCTCAAGCGAGAGCTGTTCCGCATCAACATCACTACTCAGACCGATGAGGACGATTTGCTTGGTGGTTTCCGTCTCATCAACGGTGAGACCAAGTGGTGTGATGGTCCTGTCGTGAAGGCGATGAAGCAGGGTGGAATTCTTCTCCTCGACGAAATCGACCTTGCGTCACATGCAATCATGTGCCTGCAGCCGGTTCTGGAAGGCAAGGGTGTCTTCCTCAAGAAGATTGGTCAATGGGTCAAGCCCGCAGCCGGTTTCCAGATTTTCGCTACTGCCAATACCAAGGGTAAGGGCAGCGATGATGGTCGGTTCATCGGGACCAACGTTCTCAATGAGGCATTCCTCGACCGATTCTCAGTTTGCTTTGAGCAGGCATACGCTCCCAAGAAGGTGGAGCAGAAGATTCTCACCAAGGCGATGCAATCGCTCGACTGCGAGGACAAGGACTTCACCAAGAAGCTGGTTGACTGGGCAGACATGATTCGTAAGTGCTTCTACGAGGATGCGGTTGATGAAATCATCACCACACGCCGTCTGGTCAACGTTGCTACGGCATTCTCCATCTTTGGTGACCGTGCCAAGGCAGTTGAGATGGCAGTCACCCGATTCGATGACTCCACCAAGGAGGCCTTCCTCACGATGTACGGCAAGATTGATGCCGACACCATCGTGGGCGAGGAGGAGATGGAGGTGGTCGACTACGAAACCGCAGAACGTTTCGACATTGACGTGTCTTTTGACGACAAGGACGAAGCGAAGAGACTGGGTGCTAGGTGGGACGTTCCCAAGAAGCAGTGGTATGTCGAAGGCGACAAGTACCGCAAGAATCCCGAAAGATGGGTAAGATGGAATCCGGTAGCCGTTTCTACCTCCTCCACTCCCGCACCGTTTTGAACGAAGCCTTGACAGAAGTAAGGAGCCATGATCTAATGGGTGCTATGAAAGAATTTTTGATGTGGTGTGAGGATAAAGGCTACTATGAGTGGTCTGACCTCAAAGACGACTACGAGTGGGTCGGAGGTAAGACTCATTCAGAAGCAATGAGTGAATGGATGAAAGAGGAGGTTGGAGGATGATAGTGCTTGATGATTTTGATACCCAAATCCAGTGCGAGGATTATTGGTATGATGACTACGATGGCATCCCCACAGATGACATCATCGATGACGATGATGAGGACGTTCTCGATGATACTGATGAACACGACGCTGTTTGGGATGACGATGATGAAGATGGCTTCGTAAGCACTCTGATTGACGGAAATGGGATTACCGCCGAAGGTTATAACTACCTTCATGAACTTGATACCAATGGTTACTTTGTTTGAAGGAGAAAATCAAAATGAATAGTAACACACCTAACCCAGAATGGGCATATGACAACCTCACCGAATCACAGAAGCGTTATGTGGAAATGATTCTTACACACGGACCAGACCTAGGTGTAGACTGCACCAAGGGTTCATTTTGTCGTGCCGAGCTGCGAGCGGTATCTCGCTCGTTTAAGACAAATGATGACATTCCTAACTGGATTGTTAAGACCAAGGAACGCAGAGCAGATGTGGGTGTCTATTACGTGCCTGAAGTTGCAGAGCACCAAACCCATGTCCTAGGTGAGCAACCATCAGATGTCGAGGTTGAGACAATGGAAGAAGTAGCCGTCTAGTACGGTGGTTAAAGGCTGGTAGCTCAGCGGTTAGAGCACCCGACTCATAATCGGTTAGTCGTCGGTTCGAATCCGACCCAGCCTATTTGGAGAACAAAATGGAAATCACACAAGAGCAGGCAAATAAGTTTTTGAACTGGTTACGAGAAAGTGGTAAGACTAACATGTTTGGTGCTACCCCCTACCTGCAGAAAAAGTTTAAAATCAACAGGTATGATGCACAAAGGTTTCTTATCAACTGGATGGACATGGACAATTTCGACAAGGACAAGACCCAAGGATGAACACAGACCACCCATATTCCAACCATGCTGGTCATAAGGTATGGTCCCTGATTAAGGATGGGGCCGTTTATGTTTTCAGACAGTATTATGAAGGTGGAAAGATTGAGATATGTGAGCCGGATGGTGAGGTACTCAAATTGACTGCTGAGCATGCTAGGGTGGTCTGGGAAACCCTAATCAGCTACGGATTCGTGGTCCAGAATGCATGCCATCACTGGGGTATGGATGAATTCAACAAGATGAAGAGAGAAGAAGAAATGAAATCTGTCTACCAACTTGGTAATAGGAAAGACAGAAGGAAAAAAGAATGGTTCGACAAGGTACTCAAAAATTATGCACTGGAGGCATGAAATGAACGACAACCACCCCACAACTACTTTTGTCCTTAGTGACGCAATCGATGCACTTCGTACCTCTGAGGAGAGGATGCAGGACCCCTTTGCACCAATCGAGCAGATGGTCGGAATGTTGCAGGCAACTCTGGCAATCATCATGAGGCTTACCAGCAGTTACGACGAGTCGAACTTCACTGGTGAAGAGATTGATTTGGTACACAGGGTAACTACATTGGCATCTGAAATCACGAACGAAATGTTCACCGGAGAGAACCCATGAATAAATCGATAATCGAAATTGAATACGATGAGTCCTACAACACAGAGAAGAAAAGAGTCGTGGACCCAAAGAACAGTAAGAGATGGCATTATAAAGACATAAAGGTTGACGATCCCAAGGCATGGGAAATCATCACAGTGGAAAATAATGTGACCTTGGTTCCCGGTTACCGGCTCAATAAGAAGCAAGTAGAGGTACTTTGTAAGAACACTAGGTATGACGTGAGAATTGGGATGCCGGGTCAGTTTCGTGTCAGCAATAGCAGGTATTGATTATGAAAATCATCGTTGAAGAAGAGTATGGTTATCGTTACTGGGTGTGGGAGCTTAAGGCATCCTCTAGGGTTGGTGTTGAAAGACACTTTAGTAAGACGACAGGTGCATCGGGAGACGATTATTGGTATTGTACTGGAAAACCAGAGGACCACTTCACAATCGGCGAGTGGAAGCAGGTGGAGTTTCCAGAATACAAGGTCATGGTTGATAAAGATGATTATGATGCGGCTGCTCACATTCATCAGAACGATGACAGTTGGATTAGTTTTAGGGACGACCCAGTACACTGTATAGACACAGGAGAGGACGTTTAATGGCATTTAAAGTATTTGACGATTTCATCGATGAAGGATACCGAGACTTAGTAGAGAATATGATGCTTAACACGCACTGGATGTATCAAAAGCATATGGATTATGACAATGATAAGGTTCTGGTAGATGGTGCTGACTCCTATTCTCAGTTTTCAAGTGTCATTTTTCACCACGGTTCCGTTAGTAACAACCACCTTCATGGCATCTTACTTCCAATGGTTAGTAAGGTGATTAATGAAGAGCTTAAAGGTTACGACCTAGCGAGGTCCAGAGCGATACTTCAGGTTCCTAATGTAGCGAGACCCGAAATGTATGTGCCTCACATAGACTTCGATAGTAGATACATTATGAGCGTAATTTATTATGCTTGTGACTCTGACGGGGATACCGTACTCTTCGAAGAATCTGGATTTGACGTTAGTATGGAGGATAGAGGAGAACATAGTTTCAAAGAGGTGGATAGGGTCTCCCCCAAGAAGGGCAGACTGGTGATTTTTCCCTCAGACGAGTACCATTGTGGTTCTCCTCCCTCCAAGTCCAACAGAATGTTGGTTAATTTTAATTTTGAAAGGAATGCATGATGGCTGGACACGCAATTTTCGTATTTAATAACAATGAGCAGAGAGAAAAATTCTTCTCTCACAGTATCCTCGAGAAGCATTCTGTCAATGAGGACACGATGGATACCGATGCTAACTGCAGAATTCGCATACCTACTGGTAACTGGAGGACTAGCGACAACCCGCTCAAGGTTCAGAAGCGGCTGCTCGAGGTAGCAGATGTGGCTAAGACGTTCGGTGCTGAATGCCATTTGGACTGTGGTGGTGATAATATGACCGACTGCAATAACCATGAGGTGAGCTGCGGACGGCTATGCGACTTCTGCATGTTTGAGGAAAATAGGGGTTGACAGAAGAAAGAAGCCATGGTATAATGGGTTTTCAACAGTGAAGGAAAAACGATGACAGTACAGACTAAAGAATACAAAAAAGAAGTCCGAATGGCTGGTCCCACCAGACTTCTGGACATGGATGAAACGACAATCTCAGACATTTATAGTTGTCTGAACGAAGGAATTTGTGAAATCAAGTACACTGGTCCTGATGGAGAAGAGGAAATCAGGTCATGCACTCTAAGAGGTTCATGGGTTCAGAATGACATGAAGAATGACTGGGTTGACCATGAGTATGAAAAAGGAATCATGGTAGTCTGGGATATGAGCGGAGATGAATGGAGAGGTGGGTCTTGGACTCAGATTCCAATCGACCGAATCACTTTCGTTGAGCAGCTTACTGGAGTACACAGATGAGTTTTGATTACCAAGTTGGAGACAAAGCAGTTGACAAGCAGTCCATGAGAATGGGTACAATCATTGATTTGGTTGAAGAGTTTAATGAATCTGGCGAAAGCACATATAACGCCGCCAAGATTGATTTTGGAGACGGTACTACAGAATGGGTGAATGGTGAAAATATGACCAAACTGCTTCTAGAAGATTGTACGGATGCCCCCTCGTCATAAATAAGGTAGATAAGAACCTCGAAAAAGGAGGTCACGATGCCTAACGAGAGGAAAAAGAAGAAAGTCTGGACAGAACCAGAGGACAAATCGCAGTGGTTACTAGATTTGATTGATGCCGGAGAATCGGTGGTAGTTGGATATGAGAAATACTTGATGAATAAACTTGACTACAACCAGCTGGCACAACTCATGCTTCAACTGCGTGAGCTGCTTCCGATGTCCCTTGAGGACAAAATGGAAAAAGACCCAGAGTGAACTTCGTAATGCATGGGAGTGTAGCTCAGTCGGTAGAGCATCGGTCTTTTAAACCGGTGGTCGTGGGTTCGAGTCCCACCGCTCCCACTTGGGATTGACAATGAATACTTGACAGGATAAATAACCTGTGATCTAATGGAATTTGTGAAAGCATCAATAGGACCTAACCCGATGGGGTATGAGATGCGTGAATGTGAAATCGTCGGGAATTTTAAGGAGAATGTCATTATGATGACAAAGATCTCAAAGCGTCGTAAGGTTATGAACTTCCTCAGCAACTCTGACAAGGGACTAACCGAGAGCGAAGCCCGCTCAATGTTTGGTGTCAATGCACTGCCTTCAGTGATCAGCAGCATCAAGAAGCAGGTCGAATGCAATGGTAATTGGGAAATCGTCAAGGAGCGTACGCCTCGTAACAAGGTTCGCTATTTCATGAACGATACCCACCCAGGCACTCGCTCCTACGGTTTCAACCGTGACGGCAGTCGCTACGCTATCTGATTCCTAACGGAATCGCCCCCTACAATTCAAGTCTTTTGATGGGTTCACTCCCATTGAAAGACATTCTTGACAAGTGAATAGAATATAAGTGCATTGGGATTAATTACCTCGATGCCGGACGGTGACAGAATATTTTTCGTTACTGAAGATAATGTATGCAATTCCTCGTGGTAAGGTGCGAATGCTCAAATGAGTGAAGTAGTCTTTGACCAAGACAGTTGCAGTGCGAGTAGGAAATAACCAAACTAGGTAACTCCGAAAGTTGTGGGTATAGTTGAGTCCCATCCGTCCATGAATAACGTCTCAGAAGAGGTGGTTCGAGTCCACCCATTAGGGCTGCAGTCAGACCCTGTAGTGTATGTCAGAGTTCAGCACGCTGAGACAGGATTTTCCGAGGTTGTGTGGGGTGGAGCAGGGTGGTTGACTTTCTAGTTTGACAGCTCCCCCACACAACCTTTTAATCTACCGTTCTAAAGGAGACCTGCTATGGAGACCTAGGATTTTATTAATAAGATAGGATTTTAATATTATAGCACGTCAATTGACAGACTCAAAACAGCAACCGAACGAAGTTAACTGGTCTTCCTATCGTTCGGTATTAAAGACCAGCGTTCTGACCCCGTACGATAACGGGGTTTTTTCATATACCCCCTCCTGATATCTAGAAAACGCTATATCCCCTCCTGATATCGAGAAGGTACTTGACAGGAGGTCAAAGCCATGATCTAATGGGTGGAGTAAAAGGAGATATGGATGGCAAAACGAGTATGGGACAGATTTGACGAAGAAGCCGAGAGAGAAGGAGCCGCCTTCACCAAGCAGGTAGTCACCCAAATTATAAAAGGTGGGGGTCGTGAAGGCAAGAAAATCCGAAAGCAGAGAAGCGGCATCCAAGCTGCTCTTAACCGTTCTGAAATGCGTATTATGAGGAAATATCTAGTATGAGTAAGTCTTGCCTAGACTGTGGAACCAATATTCCAGAAGCACGTTTGAGTGCAGTACCCGACACAGACTACTGCGTGGGTTGTGTCGACAAGAATTCAAAGCCGGTTGTAGCCAGGTTGATTTTCAATCACAAGACAGCTGGTGAAGTATTCATCGCCAAGGGAAAAGAGAATGTGAGAATCCTAGAGAGGGAGTACTCAAGGGGCAGGTAATATTCTTATAAATAATTTCAGAGGGACTCCCAATGAAGATTGTGAAAGTGACATGGATAGATGCTGAAGAATATGGTGAAATTGGTTGGAATTCTCTTAAATCGATGAAAACCTATGCCAAGAAGCCATGCCCCACTATGACTAGTGTTGGGCATGTTCTGTATGAAGACGATAATCACATATCACTAATCAGTACCGTTGGTGAAAAAGAGTCCAGCAGTGTAGACAAAATTCCCAAGAGTTTCATTAATAAGATAGAAGAACTTACTGAAAAGGTGAATGAAAAAGATGCCTAGTTATGAATACGCCTGCAAAGAATGTAAAGAAGTTTGGGAAGAAGTCAGAAAAATATCTGATTGTATGATACCCACTAACAAGAAGTGCCCACACTGTGGTGCTAAAAGAGGCAGCATCTACCGTCACTTCAGTTCTGCACCATCAATGAAGATGGATGCCAATATGGATTTAACAAAACCACACAACCATGGTGGATTCCAAGATGCGATGAGGAGAGTCGCGAATGCACCTGGTGTTAAAGGTACAAAATATGCGGACAAAATCAATGAAAAGCATATTAGTTGACAATATCATCAGCAACCGATAAATACAAGTACACAACCAACCAAAACGTTTTATTATGAAGGAGTTTCGTTATGATTGAGTCTGGTAAGGTGAATTTTCTTATTGATGGACAGTGGGGAAGCACTGGCAAGGGCAAACTTGCCGGTTACATGTATAGCAGATTTAAGAATCTGAACATGGCAATCAGTGATAATATGCCAAATGCGGGGCATACCTTTACACGCGATGGTAAGAACTTCATCTTTAAGGCCCTTCCTACCGGAGTTTTGTTCGATGAAGTGACATCTTTAATCGGTCCACAGGCAGTGATGGGTGAAGAGCAGTTCCAATATGAAATGGAGATGGTGAAGAACGAAATAGGTCACTATCCCAAGGTAATCATCCACCCAATGGCAACCGTTGTAACCGCCAGTGACAAAGATGCTGAAGCAGGAATCGTCAGCAAAATGGCAAGTACGGGTCAGGGTTCTTGTTCCGCTACCGTTAAGAAGATGTGGAGACGAGGAGAGGCAAACCTCGCCAAGAACAGCAAGGTGTTTGATGAATTCGTCGGTGATACCCATTCCTTCCTTCATGAAGGACTTAAGAAGGGTGGTGCTGCACTTTCGGAAGGTAGTCAAGGTTTTGACCTTTCAATGAATTGCGGACATGCCTACCCACACACGACGTCACGCGATTGCTTGATCGGGAGAATGATGGACAATGCAGGATGCCCAGTCAAGTCTGTAGGTAGCATAATCGCTTGTCTAAGGACACTGCCAATTCGCGTTGGAAGCACTGAGAACACGAGCGGTCCTTACTACGACGACCAGAATGAAATCGACTGGAAGACGGTATCCGATATGTGTGGTCATGATGTAGAAGAAAGAACTACAGTGACCCAGAGAGTTCGTAGAGTATTTACATTCTCGGAAGAACAGACTAGGAAGTTCTGCGAATTTGTTCGTCCGGATTATGCATTCCTTAACTTCGTTAACTACTATAAGGAAGAGGGAGACCGACTCAATGCTGTCTCTGAAGTAGCGACAATTCTGGGTGAGTACGGTTGCGACCTTACACTACTAGGTACTGGTGCTGGACTAGACGATATGGAAATGACCAGCAACGAGCAAATCCTAGGCAAGCAGGAAACACTTTTTGCATGATTCAGCACTGCGTAATAGGACAGGCTGGTAGTGGTAAGTCCACATTCATAGAGAAGAAATTCCCTAGGGACGAACACATCTTCTTTGATACGGGTAGCATGCTTAGAAGCATGTTTACCTGTCTCAAGGGGGAACAGACTAGCAAGAACGTTTGGGATTTTGCAAATCCGTTGGTATATAGTGTTTACAAGCAGTGCTGCACTGTTTCAGAGAACACCGGTTATGAGTTCATAACTGACGGTTTCCCTAGGAACTCATCTCAAGTTAAGAATATGCATATGTTTTTGACTTCTCTACCCCATAGCAATTCTATCATATTCCATATGCTGGACATTTCAGAAGAAGAGCAGATTAGGAGGATAGAGAAGAGAAATGGAAAGATGAGCGACTATCATATTGATAGGATATCACAGTCTAGGAGAGACTTCGAGTCTGTATTGGATGAACTAGACAGGATTATGAGTAGCAGCACTGCGAACAGAACCTTAATAGAGATAAAGTGGTATAAGCAAGAAGATGGTGATTTCGTTCTGGACAGAAGTTATAAATAGTCAGGAGATTTACCTATGGCATCATTCAACTATGAAATTCCAGACGAATACTTAGAAAATGCATCCGACTTCGGGTTTACTACGGTAGACTCCGATGCTGTAGAACAACAAGAAAGAGATGTAGCCGAAGAAGTAGCGGGTGAAATATCATCAAATCTTATTGGTCAGATTAGCACCAAGATTAGCGGTCTAGAAGGAAAAATCAATTCTGTCCTTCTTAAAATGCAAGATGAAACAGATGAAGACAATGTAGCAGGTGAAATAAATCTGGTTAGGATAGAAGAGAAGATAGATAAGATTCTTGCTATGGAAAATGAAGAACTTGCCAGTAGCATACAAGCACAAGGTGAGAGCATCCGTGCAGTCATAGATGAAGTAGAAGAGAGAAAAAGCACACTAGAAGACCAATACCTAGATAAAATGAAGGAAATTGAAAAACTGGTCTTACCTCTATTGGTTAATCTGACCAAGAATCCAGAAAGAGAGTACCTCTTCTGGCCTGATAGGTCTGAAAAAGTCAATAAGCAGATAGGAAAAGTCCTTTCTATTACAAGAAATGCCGAATAAAAAATTCACCCATCTATCCAATAAGATAACCGAGGATATAGATGCCGTCACCAACAAGGACGGTTCTAGATTCTACCAAGCACCCAATGGTGAGAAATACCCCAGTGTCACCACAGTCACTGGTTGGGAGAAGAAGGCTTTCTTCGCTGAATGGAGGAGGAAGAACCCCAAGGAATCTAAAAGGGTTCTGTCCGTAGGAACCAGTATGCACCAGGTAGTAGAAGATTTCTTAGATAATAAAGAAACCTACCTCGATGGTGCATCTCAATCTGCCATTAATCTTTTTCAGTACATGAAGCCTGTCCTGATAGAGAAGATAGATAATATCAAAGCACAAGAAGTCGCCCTATGGAGTAGTTTATTGGGGTTGGCAGGAAGGGTGGATTGTGTTGCTGAATATGATGGTAAGTTGTCCATCATAGATTTTAAGAGCAGCAGAAGAGAGAAGAAAGAAGAATATATAGGCAACTACTTCGCTCAGGCTACCGCATATGCCATAATGTGGAAAGAGTTAACTGGTGAGCAAATAGACCAGATAGTTATACTGATATCTTGTGAAGATGGTAGTGTCCAGCAATTCATAGATAAACCAGTAAATCACGTAAAAACGCTCAAAGAGATGATAGACAAGTACTATCAGAGTCAGGCACTATCGGAGTATTTAGGTTAAGACCTAGGGACGGTTCTCTTAAAAGTGACATCGATACACGGTCTAAAGTCTACACGACTATCATTCACCGAATATATCTCCATCATGTGTCTCCAATGGGTGTAATACCCATCTAGAGAACCTTGACCATCTACATGCTCGGTATTGGTATCATCGTTGCCAATGAACACCATTCTCAGATCTCCCGTTCTGCTATCTATGCAATCCTGAACGAGAGAAGTAACATCCACCTTGACCTCAGGGACCGCAGGTATCGTTCCTAGAGAACCTGCGATTCTCACCCTAGCACCACCTACTGATGGTTTTATCCCTATCATGGCTCCGGTTGTGATTCCACCACCAGTATCTAATGTAACACCCGTTTCATCACCAGTTCGTCCTGCATCGTCGTCAGGACCTATAGTAACCCCATTGCTGGTATCGTCGTCAGGTTGGTCTGGGAGTTCGTTTCCATCCCCAAATGGTTTCACACCTAACCAACAATGTCCCAATGGGCTGGCATTCGTTATGTCGGCTGAATTGGTAGCACCAGAAGAATCTCCACCGCTTGAACCCCAATAGGCATCAGCAGTTGGAGCACCTTTGAAATGATACCAACCCATAGTATCCATAGAACCAGCAGTCCACCCATTGCTAGCGCCTTGAACGTTAGCATTCCTAGTACCTCTATAAATGCAATATATTCTGTCTGCTATTGCATAAGTAGCACCACCATCATAGAAGGGTACGTGGTGACCCCATACTTTATGGATTTTAAGACTTAATGTAGCACTAACGATGGTATCTCCACCTGTCAGTCCATAAGTTCCACCACCACCAGGATCTGTTGGGTCGTTTGGATTACCTGGTGGACCCCAGTCGCTGACATTGGTGTACCAAAAAATTCTAGCAGCTGGAGTTGCTAATTCATAAGCATCACCGAATTCTTGTTCTCCCCACATATCTTTGGTCATATAATATCTGGCAGCCGCTCCCAGTTGGAGAATGGCATCAGAACTAGCACCCAATGCTGTCCTATGTAGGTGGAAATCGTTGAAGTAAGTCTGAGATGTGGGTCCAGTAGCACCATCAATTATTTGTATATCTCGAACATAGGTGTCTTCGTTAGGGTAAAGTCTCACCTTAGCGGTTACTTCAGTCCCACCGTCACCACCATCATCTGGTTTGTTGACTTCAGCCTGTCTTCTTTTAGTTAATCTGTGCCTTGCTCGACTCATATTTCACATACCTCATGGGTTATTATCATGTACCAACTATTCTAATGTCCGCAGTGCCGGTCCCTGTGCAGGTTGCTCTAATTCCGTTAGAGTTGGATGCCTCGATAAAGAGACTATCAAATGCTTGTAGAGCATACCCATTATTGGCACTAGTGATTCCGGTGTCGAATGTACACCCAATGAATGCAGTAGCAGGACCGAAGTTAGTGATTCTGAATCCTGTGGCAAATGTCCTTGCGGGCAATGTTTGCTGTGCCACTGCTGTAGAACCTGTTGATTTCTGTGCGAAAAGGAAACCGGTAGTGAAACCGGTGCTGTTACTTGGGTGTGTAGAAGGTATTGCTACTGTAAGAACGTCAACGTCACCGATATTATTAGTACTGGCGGCTAGTTTAACATCACCAGTGATCTGGGCAGTGATTCCTAGCAGTCCACTTGATGCCACGGAGATGGTAGCACCATCTGCAAACCCTTTAACAGTGCTGACAAAATCTAGAGTACCACCCACCACCTTGTCGAGAGTGCCACCACCAATAGTCACATTCGATACATCGAACGATGCACCACCAGTAATTAGGACTTGTACGGGGAGTGTACCTGAGGTGTTACCCGCTACTGGTATGGAACCAAATCCGGCTGCATTGGTATGCATGATTGGGACAGGGGCTGCATTGGTCATCAAGGAGTCAACGCCATCGCCTCCGGTGTTGATCTTAATTTCTTGAAAATGCCCTACATTATCCCCACCATAGTCAGTCGCCAAGGTTGCTCCGACAGGACTTGTCGATGTAATTTGAATATTATCAGATGTTAGTTGTGCCATTATCAGTACTCTCCAGATTTATATAAGTGTTGACAGGTATTACCCACTAATTATATATAAGATGAAAGCAGTGGACGAAAAAGGGGCTTATCTTGATTGAGGATGGTATTGATTTTTGTAAGGACGTTGAAAAACTGATTTTGAACGACACCTTTGACAATTATATTGATGCTGTCCTGCATCTTTGTGATGATAAAGGGATTGAGCCGTTCGTCGCAGCCAGGATGCTAAGCAAACCGATAAAAGAGAAAATAAAAAAGGAGGGGCAGGAGATAAATCTGCTCCCCAGAAAAACACGGCTACCAATAAAATAATATATTGACAAGAGAATACCCATGTGGTATAATGGAATTTGAAACGAAACGCAGTAATACAATACAAGGAGAAATATTATGAGTTTCAGTAGTATGAAAAAGTCTTCGGGAGACAACACGAAGCTGTTGGATGAATTGAGTAAGATTTCATCTGGAGACAAGGCAAGTTATAAAGACGATAGATTCTGGAAGCCTGAACGAGACAAGTCCGATAACGGGTTTGCCGTAATTCGGTTCCTTCCTCCAGTAGAAGGTGAGGATTCACCTTGGGTTCGAATGTTCTCACATGGATTTAAGGGTCGAGGTGGTTGGTACATCGAGAATTGCCCAACTACAATCGGTCGCAAGTGTCCTTTGTGTGAGGCAAACAGCGAACTATGGAACAGTGGACTTGAGACCGATAAGGATGTAGCAAGAAACCGCAAGCGAAGACTTAACTACATCTCAAATATTCTGGTGGTAAGTGACCCCAAGAATCCAGACAACGAAGGTAAGGTCTTCCTCTACAAGTTCGGCAAGAAGATTTTTGATAAGATTATGGAATCTCTTCAACCAGAATTTCAAGATGAAGAGGCGATTAACCCATTCGACTTCTGGAAGGGTGCTAACTTCAAGTTGAAGGTCCGTAAGGTAGCAGGATTCATCAACTATGATAAGAGCGAATTTGACATTCAGTCTGAGATGTTCGATGGTGATGATGGGAAGCTGGAAGAATTGTGGAAGAGTCAGTACCCTCTTCAACCACTAGTAGCACCCGACCAGTTCAAGAGTTATGATGAACTGAAGGCACGTCTGATGCAGGTACTTGGTGGTGGTAACTCTAATATCGCTACCTCTGCTGATGAGGTCACCAACGAAGATGTAAAGAAGGTCGCCGAAGAGCAGTTTGGTACTAATAAAGAAGAGACTGTTTCTTCTAGTGAACCAAAAGAAGAGACCGATGCACTAGCATACTTTGAGAAACTAGCACAAGAGGATTGATTATTCTTTAGTATTTTGTTATGCCTCTTGTTGGGGGTGGGTACTTTGAAAAAGGTGTCCACCCCCAATGCTTATATCAGGCGATAATTGGGAAGGGTTTGAGGAATGAAGGGTCTTGTAATACCATAGGTGGTGCTGTGAAGGTATTATTCTCGTTGTTAATGAAGGTGTTGACGCTATTTGAAGATGGAGCGGGTGGACCAACAAAACTTGGTTGGTTGGCATAACCTTGTGTAGCATCTGCTTTCTGTTGTTGATCTCTAAGGTCCGTCCCACTTTGGGCGGGTCTCCTAGCGGCTAGCATCGCTTCTCTTTCGGCCCTCATTGAATCTCTTGCTGCTTTTCTAAGTTGCCTTTCTTTCTCTCTTGCTTGCTTTCTAGCCTCCATCTCCTCTAGTTGTTGCTTCTCTAGATCAGCATCTTCTTTTTCCAATCTTGCTGTTCTCTCTTTTCTGATCCTTCTCAACTCATCCAGACCAGCCTGTTGTTCTGCAGCAAAATCGTCTCCTACTAAGAAGTCTCCTAGGGTGGTTGAGTTAATGTAGTTAGTAATTCCGACTTGAATTTCTGCTATTTTCTCTACTAAGAAATAACCGAAATCCATGAAGAGTCTACCGAACCCCTTGGCGAATCCTATTAATGTGTTCCCCACTGCAACACCCAGTTCAAATATTACTGAACCGATTGTCTTACCTAAGTCGACCACGAAATCCAGCATGTTCCCAATCAGACCTGACTCGCCTTCTCCAGAGAACCAGCTTATCACACCGTCTATCATATCTCTGATTGCGTTAGGTAACGTGAACTGGAAGAAGAATGATAGATTATCTCCAAGGATTCCTATATAGTAGGGTACATTGGTGGCAATCCAGTCTATCGCCATTCCACCATACTCAACTATGCCGTTTAAGATTCTACTCATATTCTCTTGGAATCCAGCCCTTATGTCAATCAGACCAAATGTAAGAGAAGAGACGAAACCGTCTAAGAATGCTAGAAGTACTTCAGATATAGTACCTCCTGACTCATATTCACGGAAGGCTGCTATTCCACCCTCGATTGCACCTATTAGTAGTGTCAGAGGGAAGAATACCTTACCAAATATCTTGCCAACGGTCTTGAACACACCCAACACTTTGCCAAATATTGGGAATACAGCAGTTAATCCTGCTACCAGTTTACCAGGTCCCTTTATTATCTTACCTATGAAACCAAATATCTGACTGAATACAGGAATCTTATTGCCTATCTGCGTGATTAGACCAATCACTTTAGCAATACCAGGAACCTTCATGAATGCACCTATCGCTGGACCCACGAATCCGGCAATTAGTGCTGCACCCATTGCAGGCAGTGCTAGCAGTGCGGCTGCTATCCCCTTAGCAAGTGTGCTCGGTTTCACTTTCATCATACTCTTAGGGGCAGACAAGATACCTGTCATCTTGGAAAAGAGACTGGAGAAGAAAGCATTTTGCTCTCTTTGATTTTCTTTGTCTTTGAGCTTATCTTCTTTGCCTTGTTCCTTAATGGCATCTGTTACCTCGGCGTTCCCTTTTTGGATCGCCCAAGCAAGTTTCATTACTTCTGATTTTAAGCCTTTTTCTGCCATTTTACATTCCTATTTTGCTTTTCGCTAATCTCTCGTTTTCCTCTTGGATATGATTGCTCAATAAAGTTATATATATTTGTCTTTCCCAAGGTATCATATTTTCTATCTCTGTAATAGAATACTTATGATGTTGTGCCATTGCAAAATTGGTCTGATAGAACCCTATCAAGGTGTCATGGAAAAGACTTACACGAAAAAATCCTGAATCGACTCCAACACCAACTCATTTCTGGTATCGCATTTACCACAAGTAAATGATGCGTCATGCTTCATTGAAGGCATGGTCTCGAAGAATTTCTGAATCTTCAAAAATTGGTCTTGATTAAGACTTTCAACGAATTCATTTAAGTCTGAGTCTGAATAATCTTTCGCATTATATACTTTATCGGAGTCATATATCTTATCGATGCAAGAGTTTACCAACCTAACGGGGTCTTTTGTTATGACTTCTCTGGTGGATTCATCAATAGTCATTCCGAAGGTAGGATATTTCATAACCACACCTATTTCTTCCGTAAGTTGTATCTTGCTGTCATGATCATCTACCATGTTCATTTTGACACTTTCTATGTCTATATTCAGGGTATAATCATTTTTGCAATTCTTACATGGCATCACTACCTTGATGGTCTCACCTATAGACTTAGCCCTAAGGTTGAGGAATAGGTATTCTACATCAAAAGTGGGTAGGTCTTTAACCCTAGTACCATCTCTGAAGTCTACACAGTCTTCTAATATGCTACTAATCGCATTGGTCATCTGACTTTCATTGCCAGACTCCACTGCCATCAGCAGGATTTTCTCTTCTTTCACCAGAAACGGTCTATACTTTACTTCCATATTATTAGATGGTAGTTTCAAAGTATATTCTGGTGTTGCTAGTTTAGGTAATGCCATTCAATTCATCTCCTTATAATAAATCATCACGAGAACCAATTACTGAAGTTGCCAAGATTCACCTTGGTAACCTTCTTATTCACCACTGCTCCAGCGTCTGCGAATCTCTCTATGACCTGAGAGTAGTTAAACGGATTTCCATATTTTCCACCCAATATTCCGACATCATTTATGAGAGAGCCTGCGCTGTCATCAAATTCTCTCACCGCATCTATGTCATATAAGAACTCTTCTGCAACTGCCAAACCGAAGTTTACAATCGTGGGCACATACCTTCTGAATGAGAGTGTCATTGTCTGTTGGGCAACTTCGTTGCCCCCCTGATTGGTGAACTCCACTTCTGATACTGCTTTAGGGAACACTTCTTCTAGTCGTATCCTATATATCGGCATGTCGAATTCGTTGAGAACGTACATGAACATGTCACAGGTATAATCTTTGTAATATCCTAGCCTCCCAGTTATTGGGTCGACTATTGTATCTTGCCAAGTTTCAAATATTCTTCTTTCCCATAAGTCCTTAGCGAGGTAGAAAGATAAGTTCACCTCACCCGAATATAGCGGTTCATAGGGAATCTCCCTTTGGGGACCGGATGAGTTCCTGTCTGGTGTAGTTGCTATCGATCTACCCGGCAAGGTCATCGAAGTACACATTAGACTCAGCCTGTTTCCTAGTGCTAAGTCAGCAATACCTAATATACCCGAGAATTCTATTAGATACTTGTTAGGTGCAAAAACACCGAACTTTTTAATATTTGCTATCATTCTGTCTATTCTTGGCATATCTACCTCTTTTTATTTATATTTTATTTATACTGTCTACCCATACTTTAGTGTCACTAGCACCCACAAAAGATTCTGTTGGAAGATAAATTGCGGTGGTCCAGTCCGAAGGATTTATGAAAAGCATGTTAGATACTACTCTCTTCCTAAGGTATCTCTTGTAGCATGGTTTGAACCATTTGAATCTTCTACCTCTGATTAGAATATCATAGGTTACCTTAAATCTGGTGGTCTCATCATATCTATCGTTGTTAGTTATGTCTAAGAGTCTGATTAACAACTGCTGCCTGGCAACGTGAGGAAGATAATGCAGGTTGAGGCCATGAATGTATTTTCTGTCCCAGCCTAAAGTTATGACTAGAGGTAGTCTGTCGTAATAAGGCAGTGTGTTCTTTCCCTTGGGGCTATATGCGAACATATACATCTTGCCAGATTTCCTAGTGGCAGGACCTTCCATTTCACCAAATTCTTTGATACCAACTTTACTTTTACCGAAGAGTTCCCCAACTTTATCCCTATACCACTGCCAGGACGACTTCTGTTGGGGGTCTGCTCCTTGGGAAGGCCTTTTATTATCTAATAATGCTAGCGATGTTATCCTAGAAATGGGCGATGGTTTCTTTGCCATTACTTTTTATTTCCCCTCTTGTAAAGGTGGTCTTCTGTCAGTATTTTGAAGTTCCATCCTTTATTCTCTGCGAATTCTCTAGCCGCTTCCCACTTAGCGGAGTTTACACCCCACCTCATCACTTCGTTGAAATACCTTCTAGTCTTCCTATTGCCTTTTTTATTCGGTTCCTTACATTGTGCCTTAGGTTTCACCTCTATTAGTGTAACCTCTTTGAAACCTCTCTTGTTTATCGTCTCTACGATGAAATCCACATAGTATCTGTGCATCTTATTGTCTTTTGGGGACATATAGGGTATTACCACCTCTTCCGAACCCCAAGAGAGTACAGAATCGTTGTCATCGCAGAATACCATGAATCTTCTCTCCCACAGAGAACGATAGATGACCTTGGTCGGGTCTCCTAAATATTTTTTGGGATTCTTCGGTTTGTACTTTCCCTTGTAAGCCATCCCTGTGTAACCTTTATATATAATTATGTATAATTGTCAATAAATATTGGGGAGATAAAAATGTCCGAAACACCAGTAGGAGCAGTTGGTCCGATAAATGACGGGGCCGACAGTTCTTCGAACTCAAGAATAGAGAACTTTGTTAACAACATGGGGGATGCAGCCTTCTTTGATGCTTTCCAAAGTTCTGGTAACCTCCATAACTTAAAAGGTAACCAAGGAACTAGGATAGTATTCCCAGAGACTATGCATAATGACCCGCAGTTTGGTCATATCATTCATTTTGATATCTTCTACAAGAAAAGTCCGAAGATGGAAGACGTTACAAATGGTATTAAGAACCTGTTCTCCACCGTAAAGAATAACCTATCTGGTGTGGCAGATGGTGTAGGCAGTGGTCAAGATATCGGGGAGATTGCCAGTGGTGCTTTACCCGGCGGTGATGCCGTCTCCAACGAGGCAAACAATTTCATCAGTAATGGTTCTGTCAACGATCAGACTGATGGTCTGATTGGTGGGTTGCTCCAAGGAGTGCTCGCTAGCACTCTAGGTGGATTCAGTGACATTTTCGGTGGTGGTGGACAGGGATTTGCATTTGATACCAGCGATTTCGGTGCTTTGGGTTCGGTGATATCGAATGACCCGGTGACCCAAGACACCAGACTTGGAAAGGCTACCGAAGAATCTCTAGACAAAATCACCTTATATATGCCCAGAGGTTTAAAAAATGTCGACACCCTAAACTATACTGATGTAGATTTTGCACTTATAAAAGGTGCACTAGAGGGAAACTTGGCAGCACTACTGCCCGGTATGTCAACCAAAGCTGCTGACTTTGTAGATGGATTAGCAGAAATTGCTGGGACAGAACTAAACACTGGAGAGGCAATCCAAGCGGTCACCGGTGCTGTTAGAAATCCTAGGAAAGAGCAATTGTTTGAGAGTGTAGGATTCAGGACTTTCGATTTTACTTTCAACTTGTTCCCTAAATCGGAAAAAGAGTCGCATGATTTGATGGAGATGGTAAAACTATTCAGATTCCACGCACACCCAGAAATAGTGCCCAATCAGGCATTTTATAACTTTCCATCAGAATTCCAAATCACATACATCGACCTCAGTTATAGAAATAACAATCCGTTCATTAATGGTCAAGTGGATGGAGTGGTTGCCAAAGAGAACCAGTGGTTGACTAAGGTGGGGAGATGTGCACTAACTAATATCGCAGTGGATTATTTCCCACAAGACAGCATGTCTACATTCGGTGATGGTGCACCCACTTCCATCAATCTGACTCTGACCTTCACAGAGATGCAAACAATCAGCAGAAATCATGTCAAACAAGGATATTGATAAATGTCATATTTCAAAAGATTCCCTAGAATTAAATACTCGTTTGACAGTGGAAAGACTAATAAAATCGCTGTAGACATCCTAAGAAGAATAGGATTTAGAGACGAAGCACAAAAAGAGAAGGGACTCCTGATTGACTATATTGTCAAAGACGGAGATACCCCAGAGAATCTCGCTGACAAAATGTATGGTGACCCAGAATTCCACTGGGTGATATTGCTTTTCAATAATATTATCAATCCATATCACGACTGGCCCTTATCTACTAGAAAATTTGAGTCTTTCATTAAAAAGAGGTATCCTGGACAGGCATTCTTCCTGGTAGGAGATGGCGACGAGCAGTTTCCTAGTTTCAACTTCAATAGGAATGAGACTCTGCTGACAATCACCGGCAACACATTTGATGATGTGTCAAATGTGTCATACGGTTCAACCAACGCAGCCCTAATACACAAGTGGGATAAAAATCTTGCCAAGTTAGAACTTACTGGGGTATCTGGTGACTACTCTACCGGAGATTTTGTAGTAGTAATAGGAACTTCTGGAGATGGAAGTACATTCAACAAGACTGCTAGGATTAACAAGATAGTGTCATTAAATTATGAATCAGTGCACCACTTCGAGAATCCAATCGACCAGACGATACTGAATGCATTTGGAGCACCCCCAACCGGAGGCACTGGAGAGCAAAAGGTATTGGGTTCTACTGGCAATTACGACGGTGGAACTACATTGGGTATATCTTGGGAGAATACCATATTACAGAACTATATCGTGGACGCAGATAGTACCTACGTTAAGACTAATCAAGATTTTGAGAACGAAGAGAACGAGAAGAAGAGGAGTATTAAACTTCTAAGACCAGAATTTCTGCAGAGAGTCGTAGAAGAATTTGACAAATTAGTCAGGGGTGTTTGATGAGCGTTCCAGAGATAGACAAGTACAAGAGACTGAATGACGTAGACGTGTCTAGGGTAGATTTGATATCAGACTCTGGTGGTGTTCTAGACATTAAAGATTTATGCACACACGTTACCATCTATGAAGATATGTTCTCACCTACTGGGTTTATGTCTGGGTATATTTACATGTCAGATGCTGTTAACCTCAAATCTCACTTCCCCATAAGTGGACATGAGACCATTCACCTTGTTTATAGAACGCCCGGCATGGATGCCGAATATTTAGATCTAAAATTTGATGTCTACTCTATGACTGATAGAACCAAGTCTACTAACGAGAGAAATGAGATGTATAGACTGAATTTCATCTCAAAGAAGCATAGAATTAACTGCCAACAGAGGATAAGTAAGAAGTATAAAGGTTTCATATCTGATATAGTGAGACTCATCATTGAAGACTATTTTCCGGAAGACACCAAATATTTAATCGAACCCACTCAGGAAGAAATCGATGTGGTAATCCCCAATCTTAAACCTGTTGAGGCGATTAAATGGTTGGCATCTATGTGCAAGACCAAGCAAGGTCAAAACAACCCTAATTACGTATTTTTCGAGTCTTTTGACCGTCTCAATTTCGTGTCGATGGGTTCTATGTCAAAAGCACCTGTTAGCAGGCAATACAGCATGTCCCCGACAGGAGTTAGAACTGATGATTTCAAAGACATCTTTAAACAATTCTTGAATGTACAAGACTTCGCGATATCTAGAGAGTTCAACAGGCATGAAGAATTCGAGGCTGGGTTATTTACTTCCCGACTCTACACTCACGATATAACTACTAAGGAGTGGGGCATTAAGGTATATAACTACATGTCTGGTTTCTTGAATGACGACCATCTAGAGGAAAATCCGATTGTGCCAAAGGCTAGCAAGTATCTTCTGTCAACCAACGGTCCAAGTTATTTCAGACCCAAGCAAAAATTTGGGAACTCCCAACCTTTGGTAGTAGGTGGTGACTCTGCCTCCGAGTGGGAAGGTAAATTAGAAGAAGGTGAATCTTTCATTCCTAACCAGAACAAACCAGAAGAACATTTCCTTCAGAGGAAATCATCTGTGGGTTCATACAATAATAGGGTGATAAAGGTAAGAGTAGCGGGAGATTCTAGACTGAGGGCTGGTACGGTCTCAGGAATAAAGATACCGTCCAATGAGCCTCTTGATGATGCAGCCGACAATTGGTTCGATAAGTACACTAGTGGCAGGCATATAATTTCTAGGGTTAGACATTCTATTGATAATGTATCGGGTGGTGACTATACTTGTATGGTAGAACTTGCTAGCGACTCATTGGCAGAACAATACCCAGATAAGAAGACATTTTCTGGTAGTGATACGACCAATAAAGAAGAAGGTTTTGGAACGGAGCAATTAAATGATGGATGATAAACTGACCGCTGATATGGATTTTGTTTGGTTTCAAGGTGTCGTAGAAAACCGAGATGACCCTCTGCAATTGGGTAGATGTAAAGTCAGATGCTTGGGTTTTCACACACACAACAACACTCAACTGAAGACAGAAGAGTTGCCTTGGGCGCACCCATTGCAACCGATTACCTCTGCTGCTATGAGTGGAATCGGTCAGACACCCACCGGTCCGGTTTTGGGTACTTGGGTGTTCGGATTTTTCAGGGATGGCAGGAGTGCACAACAACCAGTTATAGTAGGAACTATGGGTGGTATCCCCACCGAAAGACCTCCCCAAGAAGTAGGATTCAGTGACCCAACAGGGGTCTACCCGAAAGAAGAGTATATTGGAGAGGCTGACACAAATAGACTAGCAAGAGGTGTTACTATGGACACCATCGTGCAGAAGAAGTTAGAAAATATAGACGAGATGGAGTTAGCAACAAGCATAGATGGGTCTGACACAGTTAGGGAACCTGAGACTAAATATTCTGCTCAGTATCCACTAAATAAGGTAACCGAGTCAGAATCCGGTCACATAATTGAGATTGATGATACCGAAGGCGCAGAAAGAATTCATGTTTATCACAAGTCAGGTACTTTCCTAGAAGTACACCCAGGAGGAGATATTGTGGTTAAAATAGGTGGTGGTTCAGGAGGATTTTTGACTTTTGGGGCAAAAGATAGTAATATCAACCTTAAGGGTGATTTTAATATAACGGTAGAGGGAGATTCTAGCATCTACACCAAGGGAGATGCTACCGTTAAGACAGATGGTGATTTTAAACATAACGTCACAAATGGAGACTACGAAGTGAATGTGAAAGGTGAAATTAGACTCAACGCAGGCGAGGGAGGGTCATCTATTAAGATGGATGGAACTTCAATTAGGGAGAACTCTGGTAGCATATACCTGAACTGATTATGGCAGATATTAACAAAATATTTAACTATCTGAAGAGGCAAGGTGTCAATCTGACAACCGGAAGTGCACCTTTGTCTACGGGTAATCCGTCTTTTAAGAATTCTCTGCTTCTTTATGCGGATGAAAATGGAGAATTCCTAACACCACTAATGGTTAATGGCATAGTATCAGTTCCCAACAGATCTAATAGTTTGAACGATGCTAATATTACTAGCGGTGTTGATAACACTTTTAAGCAGTCCTTGAAAGCGATCGAACGGGCATATAAAAGATGCATACTTAAGGCCATTAGAGATTTTTGCACTGCTAACCCTACAAATGAACAGATATGCGATGAATGGGTACAACCATTTGATGGACTTCCTGGTGAAGAATGGGACTTAGAATTGTGGTATGAAAGAATGCCCACAATAATAAAGGCAGCTATTTTGTGCTGCACTCTACATGCAATTGCAGATGCGCACTGTGCAAATACAGATGCCTTGTTTAGGATAATAAACAGACAGAGAAGAGACCTAAGGAGGCTGGAAAGGAGATGTGAAGGTGGGGATCCCGGTGCTTGTTCTGAAGCAGAGGTACTTCGCGAAGCAATTGGTCTCTTTATTACAATGCATGCAAAAATGGTAGATACATGCAGGGCTTTGAGAAATGAGGCGAATACCTGTACTGAGGGTATTACACCTGAACTGTTTGAACCCGGTTTTCCTAGTCCATATGCGGAAATCACGAAAGAGACACTAAAACTATCTGATAGTCTCGACAAACTATTGACAAGCTCAGATGACAGCAAGAGCAAGCTTACTATCTCTACGGATTCTATTAAATCTTATCTGACAAAAGAAGAGCTTAAGTTAGTCATAGACAATGAAGAAGATTTGATAGAAGAAATCAAATCTTCTATAGACACATCTAGGCTAGGTTCTCAGAAGAAGTTAATAGGGGTGGGAAATGCAGTTACTTCTGGTGCTCAATCTTCTACCAAGTTAAGAAGTCAGTCAGAGATTGATAAAAGGTCCAGAGGTCTTTTCAAAAATGTGGAGACATTCAACGGTGAGACTGGAGATATTTTTGGTGTGAACTCCTTGAATGGTGAGACCGGAAATATTAAGATAAAAGATTTGCCTTTGGTGTCTTCACTAAACGGCTCCACCGGTGTGGTAGAAGGTGTAAGTGCCTTTAATGGTTCTACTGGTAACGTTGAAGGTGTATCTTCTTTCAATGGAAGTACAGGCGATGTAAAACTAGTTGACCTAATTGGTGTAAATACATTTAATGGTGTGTCGGGAGACATACAAGGCATCAACACATTCAACAGTGCTACTGGTGCAGTAGAGGGTGTATCCACTTTCAACGGTTCTACTGGTAGTATTACCTTCGGTTTGAGCAGTTTGGGTATAGCAGCATCAGCAGAAGAAATTAATATCTTAGATGTTAGTGCTTCTTCCATACAAAGCATACTGATAGATGCAGCTTCCGATAGTGTTATAATGAACGATGGTGGTACTGGTGGTTCTCTGAAGCATGTTAGCGTTTCTTCTTGGGAGCAGCATCTTAGAAATGTATTGGTTTCAACATTCAACAGTGCTACTGGTGCGGTAGAGGGCATCAACACATTCAACAGTGCTACTGGTGCG
>MDTC01105719.1_pt1 | contig 49594 bp, 51 predicted proteins | sample 811181 | NCBI WGS metagenome assembly MDTC01 (sample SAMN05326644, study PRJNA326480) | marine metagenome | isolation source: seawater | place: Pacific Ocean: North | collected 2011 | reverse complement strand
GTCTATATCGCCGTCTCCGTCTGTATCTGGATTCTGCTCGTCAGTACCTGCTGCGATTTCAGCCCCGTTGGTAGAGCCGTCATTATCACAATCGGCATCGTTCCATGCTTGGTCTGCATTCGCTGGGTCTTGACTTTCTGAGTAGACGCAGTTATCTAGTGGATCAGTATCTGTACCATCTAGGTCTCCGTCTCCGTCTGTGTCTGGTATTAGTATTTCTGTTCCTGCTACGATTTCATCTCCGTTGGATAATCCATCATTATCACAATCAGAATTATTCCATTCCTCAGTGGCATCTGCAGCAACTCTATTTACTGAATAAATACAAGGGTCTGTATCGTCAGGATCGGTTGCATCTTTATCTCCATCTCCATCTGCGTCGTCACTCACCGGGTTAGTGTCTTCCCCATTTGGAACTCCGTCACCATCACAATCACTTATGTTCCATGCAGGTGATCCAACACCTTCAACTCGATTTTCAGAATAAACACAATTGTTTAAGGGGTCTGTATCAGTGTTATCGGCATCACCGTCACCATCTGTATCGTCATCTCTTGGATCTGTGCCGGCATTAATTTCATCTTCATTTATCACAGTATCTCCATCACAATCCAAGGCTAACCAAGCAGCTGTCACATCTCCAATAACTTGAGTAGAAGGATTATAAACACAGGGGTCGTTGTCGTCAGGATCGGTTTCTGAAGGATCACCATCTCCATCTACGTCAACAAACAATAGGGTGTTAGACAAGTTTAGATTGGTATTGTTGGCGAATAAGTTGGTGCTGTTCATTATACCAACCATCAATAAACCAATAAGTAATTGATTTGGGCAATTTTTCATGTTTTGTCAGTTTTAAATCTTAATAATTTAAGAATTTGCTTACAATAGTATCGAAATATTATGGCAAATATTGTAAAAAGCACTAACTTTTTTGGATTAAGTACTTAATTATCAGGAATACTGAAGAACTTGAAATTAATCTGGGTAGTTTGGATTTAGGTCTTGTCCATTTTCAATTCCATCATTATCACAGTCCCCATACAACCACATCGGAGATTCAGAACCTTCTTTTCTGAAGTTTGAAAATTTACAAGGATTATTGGCGAATGGGTCTGTTAGGTCAGGATCTCCATCACCGTCTGTATCTATTTCTTTTAGAATATTCCTGTCGCTAGAACTGAAAGTACTTTTATCAATTGAATTAACATTTATGGCCATTTCTTCATCCTGAGCTGAGAAAATCATTAAATGAGTGCAAAAAACCAAAATGATAACTTTGAATAGATTGAGAAGACTTATTTTCATAACATTTGATAACTTTAGACTTTTAAAAGTGTCTATGAGAAAAAATTCTAAAGACACCTTCAAAAGCATGTTCGATTTTTTAGGTATTGCTAAGGACATAGATTTTGTCTAAATCCCATTAATTAATGGTCGAAACGTAATTTTGTTCGATAAATCTTACAAATACCTTACTAATTATACTTACATTGTCATGAAAGAATTCTGGAATCAAGTGTACAATTCTTCTGAATATGCATACGGGAAAAATCCAAATTCCTATTTTAAGTCATGTATTGATAAACTTCCAAAAGGTAAGCTTTTGTTGGCTGCAGAGGGGGAAGGCAGAAATGCAGTATACGCCGCTGAGACAAATTGGATTGTAAGCGCATATGATTGGAGTGAAGTGGCAAGAGATAAGGCTCTTCAACTTACTCTAGAAAAAGAGGTTCAGTTCGATTATCATTTAGGATCTCTCAAGGATTTAAATTTTCAAACAAATTGCTTTGATGTGTTAGGCCTCATTTATGTTCATTTTCCAGAAAGTATGCGCCAAATTAATCATACTAAGCTCTTAAATTACGTAAAACCTGGTGGGCATATCATCATTGAAGCATTCCACGAAGATCATCTCGACTATCAAAAGCAAAACCCGAATGTTGGGGGTCCAAAAATGTTACAACAATTGTATACTACTCAAAAAATTCAATCTGATTTTAAAGACGTGAAATTTCAGCATTTAGAAGAAGTTGAAATTAATCTAAATGAGGGCTATATGCATAATGGTACCACAAAAGTGGTTCGGGCTTTGGCACAAAAGCCTTTTTAAATCAATTTTGATTGTCTCTCGGCTATTGTTTGAAATGCCTCAATAAGCTGATCGATTTCATCCACGGTGTTAAAAACGTTTGGAGAAATTCGACAGCCTTCTACGCTTCCATAATTTGAAATAGCCACCGTAAAAATGCCAAACTCCTTCATTAGTGTATCGGCTAATTCGTGAGTATTCATGTTCTTAACCCCTACGTTTGAAATAGCGCAAGACCTGTTGATATCTTCAGGAGTATTGATAACTATCATTGGATTTTTTCTCAATGCGTCTGTAAGTCTTCGCTGTAATTGTCTCAATCTATTTTCTTTTTCCGTTGGACCAATAGCGTTGTGATAATTAATAGCATCGATAATGGCTAAGTGATGTTGACAAGGTAGGGTTCCGATGTGTGAAAACCTCTTAATATCATCTTTCATATCAACGCCTTCGGTAAAGAGTGGCCAAACGATATCTCTGTTTTTTGGATTGACATATAATAAGCCTGTTCCTAACGGAGCCGCTAACCATTTGTGTAAACTACTTCCATAGAAATCGCAGTTTAAATCGTCGATATTAAAATTAAAATGGCCTACGCAGTGCGCTCCGTCTACCATGACATAAGCTCCTCTTTTATGAGCCATATCACAAATTTTAGTAATAGGTAAAATGTGCCCAGTGATGTTCACCATATGACAAACCATCAGAAATTTGGTGTTGGGCTTCATAGCTGATTTGTACGCATCAACAACATCTTTGTCGTTTTTAGGATGCATAGGGACGTCTATCTCGGTAATCTCAATGCCAAATCGCTCTCGAACTTGATAAAACATTTGTCTCATGGCTCCATAGTCTTGTCTAGCAAAAACGACATGATCTCCTTTTTTCCAAGGAAATCCTTTGGTAATCGTATTGAGAGATTCTGTTGTATTTCTAGTGAGTACGAGATTTTTTTCTGAAGTGCCAACTGTTTTTGCCAATGCCGCTACAACTTTATCTTGATCATTGAAACGATGGTTACGCATATAATATGAACCCCATTTATTGATGCTTTTTTGATGCTTTTGCACCGCTTTGAGAGTGGGTTGAGGAATGATATTATAATAACCACTTTCAAGGTTAATGAACTCTGTAGGAAGCTCGTAATCTGCTCTTATTGCTTCCCATTTGTTATTAGATCGGTTTGCCCAAATCATTTTTGATTGGGATAATGCCAAACTTCCTAAGCCAAATAATTTCAAAAAATCTCTCTTAATCATTCTTATGCAGGTAATAATTGATTAGAAAGTTACAAAATACTTTGATTCATGCATTTAAAGTAAATTTGATAAAGGTTCAAAAGTTCATATGAAAGCTGAAAACGAAACCCTAAATGTATTAGGAACTCCATTAAAGGCTTGTTGCTTTAGTCCTATGACTGGGGCATTTAGAGATGGCTATTGCAAAACTAATGCCTTTGATTTGGGAACACATACGGTTTGTGCACAGGTAACAACAGCATTTTTACAATTCAGCTTAGAACAAGGTAATGATCTAATTACGCCAATTCCGATGTATAACTTTCCTGGATTAAAAGATGGTGATTTTTGGTGTTTGTGTGTTAGTCGATGGATAGAAGCCCATAATGCCGGAGTTGCACCATCTATACGTTTAGATGCCTGCCATAATAAAACTTTAGAATACCTAGATATAACCGTATTAAATAAGTATGCCATAAAATGAAAAAAATGCTACTTGCCAGTGTTTTTATTCTTCTCTTTTTTGGATGTTCAGACTCCTCTAAAGATGCCCAGTATATTGTTGATAAATCAATAAAAGCTCATGGTTTCGATAATTTACAGGGTAAACAAATTCACTTTCAATTCAGAGATTACGCTTATGAAATTAAGCGAGGCTCTTTTGGATTTGAATACGCAAGAAAACGAATCCTCACAGATAGTCTTCAAAACTCCAAGCAACTACGAGATTATATTTTAAATGGACGATTTACTCGTAAGATTGATAAAGAAACAATAGCATTAGCAGATAGTATAAGTGCAAAATACTACCGATCTGTTAACTCTGTAGCTTACTTTTTTCAGTTGCCTTATGGCTTGAATGATTCTGCGGGTAAGAAAGAATACATAGGAGTTATCAATATTGAAAATCAGCCTTACTACGCCCTAAAAGTAACCTTTAATGAAGTCGGTGGAGGTGAAGATTTTGAAGATGAATTTAGATATTACATTCATCTGAAAACTTTTAAACTCGGTTATCTCTCTTATCGTTATTTTACCGATGAAGGAGGTGTTCGCTTTCGCAAGGCGTCTGCCGAAAAATATGTCGATTCCATGCTTTTCTTGGACTACCAAAATTACAAGGCGCCGATAACCACTGATTTAGACAGCCTACCCTACTATTTTCACCTTCAAAAACTCAGTCCTTTATCTCGAATCGAAAATGAAAATATACAGGTGTTTGAATTGGAATGAAGTTTGTTGTACATTCATGGATAAACGTCAAGTAAAAATAATTGTCTTGCTGCTGGGATTTGCCACAAGTTCTTTAGCTCAAAATGTAAAAGAGTTATTACAAAACCCAGAAAAATACAGCTTTGAAGAATTCAACTCAATTGAAGATAGCATTGAAAAGATAGATTTCAAACTTTATAGTTACATAATTGAAATTCACGAAAAAGAGGCCTTCAATCGAAAAGATACTCTCGAAATAATTAAAATACATTTATGGAATGTATGGGAATTAGACAAGCAAGCAGCTTTAAATAAATTTAATTTCGTCCTAAGTCTGAGTAATTCCAAAGATTATATAAAATATCGTACTACCATCTTGCATAATTTAGGGGTATACCATTACAATGAATTGAATAACCCAGTGGTTGCGTTGGATTATTTTATACAATCTTTAAAATTGGCGGATGAATTTAATTATTTGACCCTGATTACTGACAATCTTAATTCAATTGCTAGTATCAAAAGTGAATATTTTCAAGAAAGACAAGCGATATTCCTCTTAAAATATTCTTTAAACTTCGCGGCAAAGAATAAAAGAAATATTGAAAATTATACTACAACATATACTGTAATCGTAGACAATTTAGCAAAAACTTATCTGTCAATTAATAAAATAGACTCTGCCCGATATTATTGTGATATTGGTTTGGAATATTCAAAAACGATAAAAGAGAAATACATTTTAGACAATTTCATAACACTAAATGCTAAAATTGATTTCTATGATGGTATATTTTTCAAGTCTAGAGACACTTTAGTGAAATATTTGAAGTTTGGAAATGACTATGAAAAACTTGACTCATACTTCTATTTATCTCAAATAAGCAAAATTCTTAAAGGGAAAGAAGAGGAATTAAAATATCTTTTAAAATATGACTCAATTCTAGACCTTTTAAAAAGTCCTCCTCTTGAACAAACGTTTAAAGTATATAATAAGCTCCTAGATTACAATAACAATTCTAATGAGGAGTTTATGAAAAAATTCATTTTTTATGACAGCTTAAGAAAACATCAACTTAGCCTTTACGAGAAAATCTCTAATGACAACTTTGATATCCCCTTTTTAAAAAGAGAATTTAACTTCACAAAAAAAAGTATCTCAACATTTTTGTGCTAATTCCAATATGCTTAATAGCACTTGGTTTTGTCTTTATTCGTTCAAAAGGAAGAAAAACAATTAAAAAGAAAAAAACATTGAATCATGATAATCAAATCATTATACATAGGAAGTTAATAGCATGGGAAGAACAAAAAGGTTTTTTAGAGAAAATTACTTTGAATGACTTGGCGAAGGAATTGGAAACTAATAGTTCGTATCTGTCTTTATATTTTAAAAACAGAAAAACAAGTTATAAGAATTATATATATTCCATGAGATGCAACTGGTTAATATCATTAGTAAAAGAAGATCCTTCATTATTGAAGAAAAAATCTACCATTCAATTAGCGGAAATGACAGGTTTCAATTCAATTGATGCATTTAATAACGCCTTCAAAACACATACTGGAAAGACGTTTAGGCGAAATTTTAATTCCAAACTATAATCTCTGTATTTTTGCATGAAATTTGAAATAGCTCATGCAATTTGATGGTAAAGAAATATTGACAGCAACAATGGTTCTGTTTGCTGTAATTGATATACTTGGTAGCATTCCGATTATTATTAGTTTGAGGCAAAAAGTTGGGCATATCCAATCTGAAAAAGCTTCAATGGTGGCTCTGGTCATTATGATTGCTTTTTTGTTCGTCGGAGAAACTATTTTGAAGCTAATAGGTATTGATGTCAACTCTTTCGCCATTGCAGGATCATTTGTCATTTTCTTTTTGGCTATTGAAATGGTTTTGGGAATTTCTCTTTATAAAGATGAAGAACCTGAAAGTGCTTCTGTTGTACCAATTGCATTTCCGCTAATTGCTGGAGCTGGAACGCTCACTTCAATTTTATCTTTACGCGCAGAATTCCATGTTGAAAACATTATCGTCGCTATTATTATCAATATCGTTTTTGTTTTTGCAGTTCTAAAATCATCTATCAAAATTGAAAAGATGCTTGGAACCGCGGGACTAAATGTTATTCGAAAGGTATTTGGGGTCATCCTTATGGCTATTGCTGTTAAACTCTTTGCTGCCAATATTAATCAACTCTTTTAAACCGATTTTATGTCAAAAACTTTTGCGTACATCGTCATCCTAATCGCCATTATCCTCATTGTAATAAATGGGTTTAAACTTGATTTCGAACAGCTTTTCGAAGGAGACAGCTTAATCGGGCTAATCGGAATCACAACCTCCTTATGCACCATCGTAATAATGTTGATCTTTCTATCCTCGAAGAAGATTGAGGATAAAGTTTCTGGTAAATAAGTTTACTGACTATTTTCAATTTCAAGAACCTTCTCAAGCATTGGGTCTAAGGTTCCTCTAAGTTGAGCCCCAATATTCGAATCAAAAAGTTGATCGGCCATGTTCGCTTTCAACAAGGTATTTATGGTTCGTCCGTATTGTTTTTGATTTAATACAAAACCATAAGATTTTAAGTCATCAATGAAAGATTTGATTTCATTTTCTGTGAAGTTGAAGTCTTTTAAGAATTCTTGTTTTGTGAAATTGTAATATTTCTTACGATTGCGCTCTAAGTAATTGAAAACAAAATTAGAAATATAGGTTTCTTCATCTAACATTTTCAAGGTTTCAAGCGTTGTATTTTCTACCGCCACAAAAACATCTGGAATGATTCCTCCCCCACCATAAACAATCTTACCTTTAGGGGTTAGAAATCTAAGAGAGTCATTGACTTCTATATTCTCTGCCGAATCCATTTCTCCTGAATCATAGCGGTCATAAATCTGCATATAATAGTCTTCTTTGCCTTTTTGATAAGGTCGTTGAATTGACCTCCCAGTTGGAGTGTAATATCGCGATATGGTTAAACGCACGGCTGAACCGTCCCCCAGTTCCATTTCTCTTTGAACAAGACCTTTTCCGAATGAACGCCTTCCGACAATGGTGCCTAAATCGTTATCCTGAAGAGCACCTGCTATGATCTCAGAAGCAGAAGCAGAACTCTCATCAATCAAAACATAAACGGGTTGGTTTTCAAATATGCCTAAACTTGAAGCAAAACTTTCTTCTATTCGACCTGTCTTGTCTTTTGTGTAAACAATCATTTGATTCGCCTCTAAAAACTCATCTGCAATTTTCTCAGCAATTCCAATATAACCACCGGGATTCCCTCTCAAATCAAACACAAGCTTTTCGGCCCCTCCTCGAATTAGTGATTCAAGTGCTAATTTAAATTCTGTATAACTACTTTCAGCAAATCGATTAAGCTGAATATAACCCACGTTATCATTGAGCATATAATTGGCATTTACTGAAACAATAGGGACGTCTCCTCTGTTGATGGTGACTTGAAATGAACTATCAACTGCTTTTCTATAAATTTCTAATTGAACCTGACTGTTCTTTTCTCCCTTGAGTCTTGTAACGATTTCGCCTGAAGCAATTTCCCTGTTGTACAAGGTGTCTTTATCTGCAGTCATGATTTTGTCTCCTGCGAGTAGTCCAACCTTTTCACTTGGACCTCCCTTAATTACCTTAACTACAGTTGCGGTATCTTGTTTCATTCGAAAGGTCACTCCAATTCCAACAAAATCACCCCGCATTTGCTCTGCGACTTCAGTCATGTCACTTTTTGGAATATAAACAGAATGTGGGTCCAATTCTGATAGTATTGAATTCACAGTTTTATCGACTATTTCTTCAGTGTTTACGGTGTCTACGTATTCTCTATCGATAAAATCTATAAGCCTATTTAATTTTTCTTTAGTAGGGTTTGATGCATAAAAGGTATTTCCTGAATCGGCTAAAAGCCACCCTGCCCCAAAGCATAAGGCTGCGAAAAAAGAAAAAGCAATGAGTCGTAAAATAAATTTTAGCATCAATTCAAAATAAGGTGTTCAACGGCCACTCCTGCGCGTTTCAAAAATTCTAGACCAGAAACATCTTTATAGGCGTTTAGATATACAACGCGTTTTATGCCTGCTTGGTGTATGAGCTTACTGCATTCTTTACAAGGAGAAAGTGTGATATACAAAGTAGCACCTTCACATGATTGAGTAGATCCTGCAACTTTGAGAATAGCATTGGCCTCGGCGTGCAGTACATACCATTTGGTATAACCCTCTTCATCTTCGCAGAAATTCTCAAACCCTGTTGGCGTACCATTATATCCGTCAGATATAATCATACGATCTTTTACAATTAAAGCCCCAACTTGTTTGCGCTTGCAATGCGAGAGTGTACTCCACTGTTCAGCCATCATCATATAAGCCTTGTCGTATCGAAGTTGTTTTAAATTTTCAGGGCTATCCTTCATATAGGAAAGGTTTCTATAAGCATAGGAGCACAGATCAGTATGACTAAGACAGACATTACGAGAATAACTTTTTTGCTCCAATTAGGAATCGCTTTAAAGAGTAATCCTGTAAACAAAAGAACGACCGTCAAAACAAGTAGCTGTGCAATTTCAATTCCTCCAGTAAAGCCTAGCAAAGGCATTAATTTATCAGGCTCGCTATCCATCAACATTTTAAAATAATTGGAAAATCCAAAACCGTGAATAAGACCAAAAACTAGGGTGGCTAAAAGATGTGATCTAAACGGAAATCGTATAGCATTTGATCGTTCGATCAAAATATTGAATACTGCGGTGATAGCTATGGTCACAGGGATTAAAAATTCGATAATTGAAGAATCTATTTCAATTATTTTATAGACGCTTAATGCCAATGAAGCGCAATGCGCCAATGTAAAGGCCGTAGCTAACCACACTAATTTTGTAAACTCTTTTAATTGAAAGGGTAGAGCTAGTGCCACTAAAAAGAGTACATGATCGTAGGCTTGTGGGTCTAAAACATGGGTTAAGCCCAATTCGAAATAAAATAAAATCTGTTCCATTAGTTGTTATTTCTTTCTTTTTGTATGATTTCGTATGCTTCTTGAATTTCTTTAAACTTCTCTTCAGCACCTATTTTCAGGGCCTGGTCTTTAGTAATTACCTTATCTGGATGATAACGCTTCACTAGTTTTCGATATGCGTTTTTGACTTCTATATCTGTAGCTTTTTTTGAAACACCTAAAATGCTATAAGCTGCTGCAGAACTCTGTTTATAAGTATCTTGTACTTTTTGCTGACCCAAATTGAATAGCCGTGCAATCTGAGATAACTTTTGGAATTCTGAATCAGAAATAGTTCCATTAGCCTTTGCTACTCTTTGCAAAAACAAAAATATTTGCTCTCGAGTCTGCATTGGACTACGCATGGCAATACGCCTGCATATCTCTTCTAAAGAGTTGTTTTTCTGATCAAAATCTTTTTTGTACTGACGAAAAATCTGTTGCGCCCGCTCTTCACCATACATTTGTTTGAAAGCGTTTCTCACAGTTCTGAGCTCCACTTCTTCTACTGCGCCATCTGCCTTGATGATAATAGAAGCTAAGGCCAATAAGTTGAGCTGGAAATCATTATCGGGTTGATATACCGATTGAAATGGACCATTGAACGCTCCTCTGCTAGTATAAACTCTTGTCCCTTGAAACATTCGGCCAATAAAATAACCAATTAGTGCTCCTGGCAATCGCATTACCATAAATCCGAGTATAGAAAACAATAATGGGGCGAGTGACTTTAACATTTATAGTTTAAAATGATTTACAAAGATACACTTTTGAAAAACCCATATCTTTGTCCACTAAAATGTAAATTATGTATCCGGAAGATCTAGTTACACCCATGCGTCAAGACTTGACCATGGCTGGTTTTAATGAATTGTTTAGTGCAGATGAAGTAGAACAAGCACTTGCTAAAGAAGGTACAACGCTTGTGGTTGTAAACTCAGTATGTGGATGTGCAGCAGCTAATGCAAGACCTGCAGCCAAACTTAGTTTGAAAAACGAAAAGAATCCTGATCAGCTAATTACCGTTTTTGCGGGAGTTGATTTTGAGGCCGTAAATAAGGCTCGAGAAATGATGGTTCCTTTTCCTCCTTCTTCACCTTCTATGGCTTTGTTTAGAGATGGCGAATTGGTGCACATGATTGAACGACATCACATTGAAGGTCGGCCAGCAGAAATGATTGCTGACAACCTAATGTCAGCTTACGACGAATTTTGTTCGTAATTATAACATAAATAAGCCACCCTTTAGCGGTGGTTTTTTTATAGATTGATCACCGATGAAAAAATTGCTCTCTCATCTATTAACACCTCTCTTTCTTCTCGTTTTTGGATTTTGGTTATTGCTGTTTCATCCCTTGCAATACCTCTGTTTAAAAATTGGGGGGCGATACACTCACGATTACTGTGTAGCAGTCTTGAATTTTTTACTAATTCACACAGGTAAAATATTAGGTACAAGCTATAAATTAGAAGGTGCAGAAAACCTTATTGCACATCGACCACTTTTGATTGTTGCCAATCACCAGAGTATGTATGATGTATCTCCATTCTTTTGGAATTTAAGAGCCTTACATCCTAAATTTGTAACCAAAAAAGAATTGGGCAAAGGAATTCCTTCTATTTCATTTAATCTCAAATACGGAGGGTCTGTACTCATCGATCGTAAAGACGGGAAACAAGCAATTACCGAAATACACAAGTTAGCGGATTATGTAAATAGCCATGGGTTTACAGCCATAATTTTTCCTGAAGGTACGCGCAGCAGAAACGGTGAATTAAAACCTTTTAAAGTGGCTGGTCTTATCGCTTTAATGGATAAAATGCCTGATGCTTTAATCGTGCCTATTACCATTAATAATTCCTATAAAATGCTGCCCTATGGAAAATACCCATTAGGTCTTGGCGTTCGAGTATTACATACTATTCATCCTGCAATCGAAAATAAGGGTGACCGCAAAGAATTAGCCGCTAAAATTGAGGCTATAATCGCCTCTAAACTTGAAAGACCAGTGTAATGAATACCGTCGTCTCCAATTGCATTACCTATGTTAAAGAGGTTATGGACGAAGCTGAAGCTGGACATGATTGGCATCATATTCAAAGGGTCCATCGTCTTGCCCTTTGTATAGCAGCTCGAGAAAAAGAACCCAAGGACCTTCTTGTCATAGAGCTGGCCGCACTTCTTCACGATATTGCAGATTCAAAATTCCACAATGGAGATGAAGAGTTAGGCCCTAAGAGAGCTGCAGAATTCATGTCTTCACAAAATGTGAGCAAAACTCAATTAGCACAGGTAGAACTGATCATCAGAAACTTATCTTTTCGTAATGCCTTTGATCGCGAAAAAGACCCTATTTACGATCAACTTGAATTTAAGATTGTTCAGGATGCTGATCGGCTTGACGCAATTGGAGCTATCGGAGTTTGTAGGGCGCTACACTACGGCGGATATAAAAATAGGCTTATCTACGATCCCGAAACTCAACCATTACAATTTGACTCTAAACAGGCCTACAAAAAAAGTAATGGTCCAAGTCTCAATCATTTCTATGAAAAGCTCTTAAAGATAAAAGGGCAATTGCATACAAAAACCGCAATTGCAATCGCAGAAAAGCGACACGCATTTATGGAGCAATTTTTAAATCAGTTTTACGAAGAATGGGGAGAAACACCATCCTGGCATAAGTCTAAAGATTAGTTCCCTTTAAAATCGGGTTTGCGTTTTTCTAGAAATGCAGAGGTTCCCTCTTTAAAATCATTTGTAGCAAAACAAGCTCCAAATAATTGTATTTCCGTTTCAAAAGATTCCACTGAATTCGAATATTGAGCGTTGATGGCTTTAATAGAATGACTTACAGAAATAGGTGCATTAGCGGCAATTTTCAAGGCTAATTCTGTAGCTTTTAGCACTAACTCTTCCTGTGTATATATTTCATTAACTAATCCCCATTGCATCGCCTTATCGGCTGAAATCATTTGACCTGTAGCTATCATCTGATGTGCTCTTCCCTTTCCGATAATTTGCCCTAAACGACGTGTTCCACCATAACCAGGAATCAGTCCGAGCGTTACTTCTGGCAATCCCATTCTTGCATTATCGCTTGCCACACGCATGTGACAAGAAAGGGCCAATTCTAATCCTCCCCCTAAAGCATATCCATTGATAGCAGCAATCACGGGAGTACTTAAATTCTCGACAAAGGCAAAAAGTTTTTCGTGCCCTAAACGAGACAAAGCTTCACCTTGCTGCTGATTAAATGATGAAAATTCTGCAATATCTGCTCCCGCTACAAAGGCCTTTTGGCCTTGTCCCATTAACACAATAGCTCTGACTTGTAAATCAGTATCTAAGACAGAAAAAGCCTCGTGAAGCTCTTGTATTGTCGCAGAATCAAGTGCATTTAACTTTTTTTCACGCGTTATGGTTACAAAAGCGATTTTACTTTCTTTTTTCAGGTGTAATTGTTCGAATGTCATCTGCTTTGATTTTTTAAAGGAAGTTGAATTTTAAAAGAGGTATACTTATCATTGAGCCTTGTGTACACTATTTGCCCCCCGTGATATTCAATGCTTTTTTTAACGATAGCTAAGCCCAAGCCCATTCCACTATTTTTTGTAGTAAACTTAGGCTCAAAGATTCGCTCTACAAGTTTCTGCTGCACGCCGTCTCCTGAATCAATTACTTCAATCTGAACCTCATCTAATCCTTGTCGAATCTTAACCACTAAATAGGGGTGCTCTTGGTGCAGAGTGGCTTCGATGCTATTCTTAATTAAATTCGTCAAAATTCTTGACCACTGATCTTTGTCAAAGGTCATCTCCACTGTATCTGTGTTATGTTCAAACTCAATTTCGACTTGATTGAATAGATCCAGAATGCGTTTGGTTTGATTGACTAGATCAATTTTAGAGGATTTTGTTTTTGGAAACTGAGCAAAATCAGAGAATGCAGTTGCGATATTACTCATGATATCGATTTGCTCAATAAGGGTTTGAGCGAATTCTTTTAGCTCTTTTGGATCTATCTTTTCGGTCTGCTTGTAATTGTGCTCAAACTCTTGAATCTGAAGACGCATGGGGGTCAACGGGTTTTTTATTTCATGAGCCACCTGTTTGGCCATCTCACGCCAAGCCTGTTCTCGTTCACTCTTGGCCAAACGCTCAGCACTTGATTTAAGCGCTTCTAGCATTTTGTTATACGAATCGATTAGAATTTGTATTTCTGCACTCTCTGCGCTCAATACAATGTTTTCGTTTACCGCATTAAAATCTGTTTTAGATAAAACAGAGGCTATAGCTTTAAGGTTCTTAGTGATGTAGGTAGATACGAAGTAAGACAAACTAAGAGCCACAATTAACAACAAAAAATAAACCCCTAAAATACGAATCATAAACTCTCGTAATTCTTTTTTGTTGAATGTGTCTTCTTCAAAATAAGGTAGATGTACTATTGCTACAGGGGTATAATCAATATCTCTAAGTTTAAAATAAGAGGAAAAGAAAAAACCTACTTCAGAATCTATGGGTTCGATAATCACCGAAGATTTGGAGTTCATAATCTGACGTTGAAAATCGATTGCTAGTTTTGGCTTTGAGCTTAATTGTTCAGGTTGATTTTCTTGTATAAAATTCGATTTGAGTAGTAACTCACCGGATAAATTGTAGATCGAAAAATCAACATTATGGATACTCGCAATGCTGTAAATTTCATTTTCAAAAACGGCCTTTAAATGCTCTTCGTCTATCGATTCTTCAGATTTACGCAATTCGTTTTGCAAACTTTTCAGAAGCTGTAATTCTTTTCTATTGAGTCTCGTTTTATGGTAGTCATAAGATTGCTCTTGATATTGATAAAGGGTAACAATGGCCATAAAAAAAGAAGACAGAACCACCAGGCTTGTCATGGCTAAAAAAATGCGGTTTCGCAGTGAAATGGATGTCTTAAAGCGTCTTGCTAAACTCATTTTAAATTAGGCGTTGGGGTTTTTTTCTCTTATTTTCCTATACCAACGAATACCCAGCATCAAAAATATAGCTAAAAGCAAGAGGCTTAAAAGTGCAAACAAACCATTCAATGTGTTTTTTAAGATGACCAAAAAAACAATTGCAAATAAAAGTAAGGTTGCTCCCTCATTCCAAAGTCGCATATAACGAGCACTATATCTGAACTCATCTCTTTGCAATTGACCATAAATTAAATGCGTTCTATAGTGATAGAGAAATAAAAGCAAAACAAACGCTAGCTTTGCGTGCATCCATCCTTGAGAAAGCCATCCCGGCATCACATAGAGCAGTGCAATTGCAAATAGTGTAGCGAGAATTGCACTAGGCCATGTAATAATAAACCAAAGTCGCTTGGCCATTAGCTTAAACTGCGCAGACAACACCTTTTTCTCAATTTCGCCTTTTTCTTGTGCCTCAATGTGATAGATGAACAATCTTGGCATGTAAAACAAGCCTGCAAACCAAGTGATGACAAAAATGAGGTGAAACGCTTTAAGGTAATTGTACAACATAAAACTTTAAAAAACCGGACCAAAGGTCCGGCTTATTTTTTGAACTATTCTTCTATCGCCAGATAATCTAATTCGGCTTTGTTGAACTCTGTATTGAATTCTTTCATCTCTTGATCCACAAGAGCGTTGAAATCTTCTAATTGCTCATTTATTTTTTGAGTGAGTTCAGCTGCAACGGCTTTGTCTTGTGCTGTAGGCGGAAAATCGTCTCTTCCAACTAGACTATTCACATGAGCTAATTTATTGGTCAATCGAATTGGGAAGTTTAGCGGATCTTGTCCGGATCTGTTTTGAGTTTGATATAGTGCTTTTTCTACGGTCGAAAAGGACTCTTTTAAGGCTTTTGCTTTTTCCACTAAAGCGCTTACCTTTTCGTCATCTCCCTGTTGTTTTATAAAAGCACTTAATTTAGAATTGATACTTCTAATCTTCTTGATAGATTGGTGCGCCTTATCTACAGTTAGATTGACATCGTTGATAAAGTCATATTGCTCTTTCATTTGAGCAACACTGACCTCAGCCCTTGGATCGGGTACTATTTTGAATTCCTGTGATTGGGTCGTGCCATTGATATTGAGGTGAACCATATAATCTCCAGGAACAGCTTTTGCACCTCCGAGACTCGCAGCCCATAAAATCATACCTGGAAGTCGCTCTGCTCCATCTGAACGCGTATTCCAATTATGTGTATTTGCTCCTTTTTGTGCACTTAATTTTTTATTACGCTCTTTGGATGTTGTGTTAAAATGTGCAAGGGTATCTCCTGCTTTAGTATAGGTCAAACTCACCTCATCTTTAGCATCCATGTCTTTTATGTAAAAATGAGTCACTACTCCAGAGGAGTGATTTGCTCCTGCAGTAAGTGCGGTGTTGCCAAAAGATCGTCCTCCTCCTTTTGTTCTATAGCTGTCTTTAGGTGCGAATAGTTTCATGTCAGCAGAATTATCGGCAACCTCTAATTGATGTAATACACTTAAATCATCTATGATGTACAAGCTTCGACCTTGAGTCGCTACAATGAGGTTTTCGTCTTTAATGGTCAAATCAGTAATTGGTACAATAGGTAAATCGAGCTGAAATGATCTCCAATTGGCACCATCGTCAAAAGAGATGTACATGCCTGTCTCTGTACCTGCGTAAAGCAAGCCTTTTCGGTTTGGGTCTTCACGTAAGACTCTTGTAAAGTGCTCGTCGTCAATTCCATTTGTAATCTCAGTCCATGTCTGACCGTAATCTCTGGTTTTATACAAATAAGGTTTGAAATCTCCCATTTTGTATCGAGTTGCTGCTACATAACATGTACCTTCATCAAAGGCTGATGGTTCGATACTATTGATCATATTCCACTCTGGCATTTGAGCAGGGGTAACATTATTCCATGACTTTCCGCCATCTTGAGTAAGGTGAATCAATCCATCATCACTACCCACCCACATGAGGCCTTCTCTCAATGGGCTTTCTCCTGCGGCAAAAATGGTACAATAATATTCGACTCCAGTGTTATCTTGAGTGATTGGTCCTCCGGAAGATACCAGTTTAGTAGGATCATTTCGGGTTAAATCATCACTTAACAACTCCCAACTTTGACCTTCGTTTGTTGTCATGTGAACGTGGTTAGAGAAGGTGTAGAGCTTTTTAGGGTCGTGCTTTGAAAACATAATCGGAAAGTTCCATTGAAAACGATACTTCATTCCCTCTGCTCCATAACCCATAGGGTTGTCTGGCCAAACATTAATAGCTCTTTGCGTTTTAGTTTGATGATTCACACGAGTGAGATATCCTCCATAACTGCCACCGTAAACGATATCATTGTTTTCTGGGTCTATCGCAATATGAGCAGATTCTCCCCCAGCAGTAGGCTCCCAATTGTCTTCGGTAATCGCATATCCGTCACTTCTGTGCTCTATTCGTACCGTAGAGTTATCCTGCTGTGCAGCATAAATACGATAAGGGAAGGCATTGTCTGTCGTGACTCTGTAAAACTGAGCTGTTGGTTGATTTCCATAGGTGCTCCAATTTTCTCCTTGATCATTGCTGACCTGAGCTCCTCCATCATCACCAATAATCATTCGATGGTTGTTTTCAGGGGCTATCCACAAGTCGTGGTGGTCTCCGTGTGGAGCATTATAGGTTTGGAAGGTCTTACCTCCATCGGTTGACTTATGGTAACGTACATTCATTATATAAACAATATTTTCATCTTGAGTATCTGCATAAACTCTAGTGTAATACCAGGCACGTTGTCTTAATTTACGCTCTGAATTGACTTGAGTCCAAGTTTCACCTCCATCTTCTGAGCGGTATAAACCTCCCTTTTCTTTGTGCTCTACAATGGCCCATACTCTATTAGAATTTACGGGTGATACAGCGACCCCCATAATTCCAAGTGTTCCTTGAGGAAACCCTTTATGAGAAGATATTTCTGTCCAAGTTGCGCCTTGGTCTTCACTCTTCCAAAGCGCAGAACCTTGACCACCACTACTCAAACTGTAGGGTGTTCTTTGAATACGCCATGTGGCAGCATAAAGAATTCGTGGGTTGTTAGGATCGAGGATTAAATCTACGGCTCCAGCCATATCATTGGCGTATAGTATTTTCGACCAATTGTCTCCTCCATCTGTGCTTTTATACACCCCTCGGTCTGTGCTTTCCTTGTAAATATTACCAAGAACTGCGGCATAGACGATATTTTCATTTTTGGGATGCACTCTCATTCGAGGAATGTGACGACTATTCGGTAGGCCTTTAGATTCCCATGTTTTTCCCGCATCTGTGGATTTAAAAACACCGTAGCCTGAAGAAACGTTTCCGCGAACAGTTACCTCTCCACCACCTACGTAGATGACATTTGGATCTGATTGAGCAACCTCAACAGCTCCTATACTTCCGCCAAAATATCCGTCAGAAATATTTTCCCAGCTTGTTCCAGCGTCTTGGGTTCTCCAAACACCTCCACCTGTAGCTCCCATATAATACAAATTGGGTTTGTTCGGCACTCCCGTGACCGCAGCAGACCTACCTCCTCGGAAAGGTCCCACAAGTCTGTAGGATAAACTGCCGTATAAGTCCGATGAAATGCTTTCTGTTTTTTTAGCTTTCTTCTTTCGTTGTGCATTAACGGTATCAGTTGATATACTTAATGCGATCGACAAAACGGCCGATAATAAGATCAATGTATTTCTCATAGTATTCTTGTAGTTAGTGAACTAAAATTAGAAAAAAGATTATAAAAGCATTAATTTAATTTTAGAATCGAAAATGTGGTCTTATTTAAGGCCTAAAAGAACCTGAATTTATGACAACTGAAGTAGCGATTATGAATCGTCAGGCCGTAGCTTTGGCGGCAGACTCGGCAGCCACTGCATACTCTGGTGGAAGACCAATTTATACTCATGCAAATAAGATATTATCTCTTGGAGCTAAACACGCTGTAGGTGTAATGATATATAGCTCTGCGACCTTCATGGGTATCCCTTGGGAAACACTCATCAAAATGTTCAGAGAAACCCTAGGTAATCAACAGCAAAAGCAGCTTGAAGACTATGGAAAACTGTTGGTAGAATTCCTTGAAAATAATCAAGAACTTTTTCCAGAAGAACTTCAAGTTAAATACGCCTTAAGTAGAGTCGATGATTACTTTGAAAGTCTGATCATCGAGACCCTATCTCATCGATTAGACTTTAGTTTTTTTGAAAATCAATCTGAAATCAACGAAGAGGATATCAAAAAACTATTTGCAGATATCGTTGAAGAAGAATTAGAGAAGTACGTAAATGGGGAAACCTATGTTAATAAACCCGACAAATACGGTGAACTCATTAATCAAAAGTTAGGCGGTCATATCGATCAAATTATAGCAGAACTTTTTGAAATATTTCCTTTGGATGACAAAACAAAAGAAAGTCTAAAGCAACTGGCTACATATTTATTCATCTATCATCCAGAAAATTCTCAAGAATACGATTATACTGGTGTGGTCATGTCTGGATTTGGCGACAAAGATATTTTTCCAAGAGTACAGCCCTTAAAAATATTTGGACTTCTATTTGGTGTGCTTAAATTCAAAAAAGAAGAGTACAAAAAGGTAACGCATCAAAACACAGCGCTAATTATGCCCTTTGCACAAGATGAGGTAATGCGCACGTTCATTGATGGTATTTCTCCTTATTTAATGAGTTATAATGATTTCTTCTTTAAATACTTCGTTTCAGAATTACCACAACTCATACTAGACGAAGTAGAGGATCTCATTGATGACGAACAAGAAAATCAAATTCACAAAGCAATCAAGGCGAAAAGTCTTAAGGCTTACAAAAAATACAAGTCCAACATTAACCGCTTTATGAAAGAGTACAACATCAATCCAGTACTCACTGTAACTTCGGTCATGGCCAAGGACGAATTGGCTGAACTCGCTGAGAGTTTAGTTCATTTGACTTGTATTAAAAAGAAATACTCAACAGAAGATGAAACCGTTGGTGGTCCTGTAGATGTAGCTGTAATCTCAAAAGGGGATGGTTTTGTGTGGATCAGAAGGAAAAACTACTTTGACAGTCAGGATAATTATAAATTCTTCAATAAATATAAACGTCATGGAGAACAAGAAATCATTTAAAAATTCAAAAGAAATTCTTCAGTATTACATGCCTAAAATGAAAGAGCGCATGCACCAGAAAAATACTGAAGCCAGTAAATTGAGAGATACTGAGTTCAAAGCTCGAGAAATGGCAAGAGAAGTCTTGGCAACACTTAAGTCAGAAATTAAGAAAGTAGAGTTAGAAGAAACTACAAAAGAGCTTTCTATTGAAACCGACACTGAGCAGCAAGAACAAGCATCATCTGTCAAGCAAACGGTCATAAACCGAAAAAGAGGTTTATTTAGATACCGACGATAGATTCATAGTAATTTCACGATACAAGAAGTAGGCTGTAATTAATGTGGCCAAAACATCCGCAAAAAAGAACGATTGCCATACGCCTTTCTCTCCGAGATATGAAGGCAGAATAAATAGCAAAGGCATAAGTAATAATCCTTGCCTAAGTAGTGTAAGCCATAGTGCAGGCTTCACTTTACCTATTGCTTGAAAATAACCTGCTCCAATGAGTTGAATCGCAATTATTGGGCTAGCACCAAAAACCCATCGCATTGCGATAGGTACCTTTTCGATTACCATTGTGCGAATACCCATAGCTTCTTGACTTAAATTATCTCCACTTCCCAAAAACAAAGCAGCAATTTCGGCGGGAAAAACAAACAAGAAGATAAAAACCAAGGTGGCCACCCCTGAGGCGTATAGAATGGCTTTGGTGATGCTCTCACGAACGCGGTCGTATAGTTTTGCGCCGTAGTTGTATCCCGCAATCGGAAGGAACCCTTGGGTAACCCCAAAAACAGGAAATAAGGCAAACATCAGCATACGACCAATTATGGCGTAAACGGCAATAAGAGCCTCTGCTCCAAGTCTAAAGAGCAGTGTATTCATGATAAGGTAAATAACACTTGAAATGGCCTGTCTTGACAAAGTGACAAAAGAGAGCGAACTCATTTCTTTTAAGATGGCCATATCAAAACTAAAATCTGATTTCTTAGGCACTAGATTAGAGTGTTTTAAAAAGAAAAATAAAACATATGCAAAGCAAAAAAAGTAACCAGCGGTAGTCGCCCAAGCGGCACCCAACATCCCTAAATCTAAATAGTATATAAAGAGTACATCTAAGACTAAATTGGCAATAGAAGGAATGATCATAGCAATCATGGCGTGTCTAGGTTGACCCTCGGCGCGAATGACTGTATTTCCCATCATACAAAAGGCTAAGAAAGGAACCCCATATAATACGACCTCATAATAAACTCTTGCCGGCTGGTAAATGGCTCCCAATCCTCCAAAAGCAGGGATTAGACTTTCCATAAAAATCAATCCAAAAATGACCATGCTCACGCAAACCAGAAGGGTCAGACTGATTTGATTTCCGAAGGTTTTTAAGGCTTTGGTATCGTCTTTTGCTCCCAAGGCCCTAGAAAGTACGCTTGACCCACCAACTCCTATAGCCATTCCAATAGCACCTATAAAAAAAGAAACCGGTAAAACCACATTTATAGCGGCCAAGGCGGTTGGACCAATCCAATTTCCAACGAAAATGCTGTCAACTAATATATTCAGTGACATAGCGAGTATTCCGATAGAGGCTGGAATCGATTGTTTGATCAATAAAGATCCAATAGGTTTTTCACCTAGTTCTTTTGGACTTGCTTTAGCCATTAAAATGGAAGTTTAGCGTGTTGCTCCCAGTGTGAAATCCACTTGGCCATTAGGGCTACCCATGAATCACTGTCGTTTAAACAAGAGATATGCTTAAACTCCTTTCCTCCAGCTTCTACGAATTCCTCTTCTCCTTCCATCGCGATTTCTTCTAATGTTTCTAAACAGTCGGCGACAAAGGCAGGTGTGACAACAGCTAATCGTGTTTTATCTTCTTTCGCGAAACGCTCAAATTCGTAATCAGTATAGGGTTTTAGCCAAGTATCTCCCGCTATTCGAGATTGAAATGAAGTTGCAATTTTTTCATCTTCGAGTTGCAAATGTTCGCCGATCAGTTTGGTAGTCCTGTAACACTGGTGCCTGTAACAGCTGTGATGAGCTACAGAACTTATGTTGCAACAAGACCCGTCGATTTTGCAATGAAATTTAGTGGGGTCTGATTTTCTTATATGTCTTTCTGGAATTCCATGGTATGAAAAGAGCAATTGGTCGTATTCAAAATCTTCGAGCTCCTTAGCAATATGATCTCCTAGAACTTTTATGTAATCTTCCTGATTGTAAAAAGCAGGAAGTGTGTTGATTTTCATATCAGAAAAATGCTTTTGCTGTTCTTCAAGGGTTTTTACCACAACAGTTTCATAAGAACTCATGGCGTATTGCGGATAGAGCGGCACCAACAAGGTGTCTTCAACACCTTGGTCATGTAGCTCTTGCAAGGCTTTGCAAATACTCATTGAACCATAGCGCATTCCCAAAGCAATAGGTAAATCTAAATACTTTTTTAGTTTTTCTTGAAAGCGCTCTGAAATTACGATTAGAGGTGAGCCTTCATCCCACCAAATCTTTGAATATGCCTTAGCTGAGCGTCTTGGTCGTGTGTTCAAAATGATTCCTTTAACCAATAATGCTCTAAGTGCTTTTGGAGCATCAATAACCCTTGAATCCATTAAAAATTCATCTAAATAAGGTCGAACGGCTTTCTTGGTAGGAGCATCTGGAGAGCCCAGATTTACAAGTAATACACCCTTTTTCACAATTTCTTTTTTTCAAAAATACAACTTGCTATGTCTAAAAGCTATATTTGTTTATGTCTATCGCTAAAATATTCTTGTTTTTTCCAGTTTTAATTGGGTCTCAACTGTGCTTGGCCCAAGAAATGATATTCAATGAAAGTGACCAAGAGCGACTCAACGCCTTAGTTGCTAAGCAAAGTGCGAATTCATACTTTGAGAACATCTCAGAAATAGGAACTTCATTTCTTGGAAGCCCTTACGTTGCGCATACTATTGAGGGATTTCAAGATGAACCCTTGGTCTTAAATTTTAGTGCCTTTGACTGCACCACCTTTGTCGAAAATAGCCTCAGCCTTTACTTTTTGCAATACGAAAACTTGGAGGTGTTTACCACAGAAGAAAACCATTTAAAGACTTACGCTCAACTTTTGGAAGACATAAGATACAGAAACCGTGAAAGAGCTGGGTATACCTCTCGTTTGCACTACTTTACAGAGTGGATTCAAAACAATGAAAAAAAAGGATACGTCTTTGATATTACCCAAGACTTAGGAGGAAGCACTATCGAAAAAATATTGGATTTTATGAGTAGCCATCGCTCAAGTTATAGCGCGCTTAAAGACGATCAAATATTTGAAGAATGGGTTGAGATTGAAAAGGCTCTAAACCCCATGCGCTATGCGGTTTTAGGATTAGACGACATAAAAACAGCTGCTATTGAAGAGGGAGATATAATCGCTTTTGCCACCAATATAGATGGCTTAGATGTAACACATACAGGGATTGCCATAGAAAAGAATAAGAAAATACATCTGCTTCATGCCTCGAGTTCTGGTAGTGTTGTAATTTCTAAAAAGCCCCTCTACAAATTTGCCCAAGGAATCAACAGGTGTGCAGGAATTATCATCGTGCGCCCTGCACTATACGATCTCTTTTAATTAGGCCTGTGATTCTGATAAATACTTTTTAGGCGTTGTTCCGTATTTCTTTTTAAAAGCTGCTATAAAATGACTCGGTGTGCTGTAACCCACGCGCAAGCCGATCTCACCTACACTATATTTATTGGAGAGTAATAATTTTCGAGCGAATTCCATTTTGTGTTGAAAAAGAAAACCATAGACCGAATCTCCATACAATTGCTTAAAACCTTCTTTTAGTCTCTTTAACGGGAGGTCAATGGTTTTTGCCAGGTGCTCCAAAGTTGGAGGTTCATTCATTTCTGCGATAATGATTTCTTTGGCTTGTCTGATTTTACGAATGTTTTGATCATCGGCTAAATAAGGGCATTGCTCAAGGTCGGTATCTTCAGTTTTATTAAAATAAAGACTGATTAATTCATAGACTTTCCCCTTGTTGTAAATATTCTTTAAAGCGGTGTGTAATCGGTTTTCCATGAGTTGACTCACCACAATGGCCATGGCTGGACTCAGCTCTCCTTGACTATAATACTTGGTCTCTTGTGTTTCTGTATTTAAAAAGGGAATGATTTTAGCGTGTTCACTAAAAAGTGCATGCAGGCCGTCAATGCTTAACACCAAACAAAGCCATTGGGTGTCTTTTTCTAACTCAGCAGAGATAGGTAAGGCCTTTTGTGAATTAAAGAGCAATAGGGTCTGATCTTCTTTTGCTTCCAAGAAATAAGTGTTTTCGTTAAATGAAAAACGCAATCCTCCTTTAAGTACAAAGTGCAATTGAATCTGTTTGATTTCTACAGGATATACAATTGTCTTTTCTCGCTCTTTATCAGTGTTTTCAATTAAAACAGTTCCTAAATTTTGAATATCTATGTGCTGCATAACCCTCTAGCGGTATTTTTTGAGATAAGTTTTTGCTCTATTTGGCACTACAATAAATTTAGACTCTTTCTAAATAATCTTGAATATGCCTTTAAAACTTTGATTTACATGAATTTGTATTCATTGCAAAGGTAAAGAATAGTCCTGAAAACCAGCGAAAAAACTTAAGAACCTTTAGCGTTATTATTTCCCTTTAATGACTTTTAATTTTGTGCCATCACAATCTATGAATAAGACAAATCTAAATAGTTCGTTTTGTGTCGTTGGCGTTAGCTATCACAGAACAGATGCGCCGACAAGAGGATTGTTCAGTCTCGATGAACACAAGTCTCGCAAACTAAGCGAAAAAGCTTCGCAAATTGGAGCCTCCTCTTTAATGATTGTTTCTACATGTAACCGCACTGAACTTTATGCAGAAGTTGAAAATGAAGATATTCTTGTCGACTTGCTTTGTGAATTCACTAAAGGCTCAAAGGAGATGTTCGCCAAGCACGGTTATACCAAAACTGAAGAAGAGGCCATAGATCATGTTTTTCTAGTAGGTACAGGACTAGATAGTCAAATTCTCGGTGACTTTGAAATCATCGCCCAGATCAAAAAATCCTTTAAGAAGGCCAAGAAATCTAAACTGACAAGTGCGTTTTTAGAGCGTTTGTGTAATTCTGTTATTCAAGCGAGCAAACGCATAAAGAATGAAACAGAAATCTCCACCGGAGCCACATCGGTTTCTTTTGCATCAGTGAAATACCTCATGCAAGAAATCCAAGAGGTTCAATCCAAAAAAATCGTCTTATTTGGTACTGGAAAAATCGGACGAAATACCTGTGAGAATTTGGTGAAACATACCAAAAATCAACAAATTACCCTCATCAACCGAACTCGAGATCGAGCCGAAGAGGTTGCGGGTAAATTCAAGGTAGATGTAAAAAGCTTCTCAGATTTACCTTCGGAAATCAGAACAGCAGATGTTTTAATTGTAGCCACTGGGGCGGCGAATCCGACTGTGAATAAAGATTTACTTAGAACCAAGAACAACTTACTCATCTTAGATTTATCGGTTCCTCAAAATGTTGCCTCTGATGTTACTGAAATTGATGGGGTCAGCTTGATAGGTATTGACCAACTCTCAAAAATTACAGACGACACCCTTGAGCGAAGAAAGCAATACATTCCTCAAGCCCTCCAGATCATAGAAGAAATTCAAAGAGACTTTATCTATTGGCTAGCCAATAGAAAATTTGCCCCAGTTGTAGCTGCGGTAAAAGCAAAACTTCAATCCTACAAAAAGGAAGAAATCGATTTTCATTCGAAAAAAAACCAATCGGTATTAGATGAGAAAGCGATTGATTTAGTATCAAATAGGTTGATTCAAAAAATCACAAAACAAATCGCCAATCACTTAAAATCAGCGAATGGAGATTTTGATCAAAGAGTAGCCATGCTCAATGATGTTTTTGAATTAAATCAGAAGGAATCAAACTCATAGATGACTAGTGAAACAATTAGAATTGGCACTAGATCAAGCGCCCTAGCCCTCTGGCAGGCAGAGTTTGTTCAAAATCAGCTCAAAGATTTTGGATATGCCACTGAAATCGTGCCCATATCCTCAGAAGGTGATTTGAATTTAACGCAGCCTATTTATCAAATGGGGCTCACCGGTGTATTTACCAAAACACTTGATGCGGCACTACTTACAAAGCGCATTGACATCGCGGTGCATTCTATGAAAGACGTTCCTACACAACTCGCCGAAGGAATAACCCCATATGCGGTGCTTCAAAGAGGAGACCACAGAGATGTGCTCGTACTTAATCCAAAAAAAGAGCAAAGTTTGAAAATTGGTACCGGAAGTCTTAGAAGAAAAGCACAATGGCTTAGAAAAAATCCGAATTACCAAGTAGAAAATCTCAGGGGTAATCTTCAGCGCAGAATTCAGAAATTAGAAGAATCCTCTTGGGAAGGTGCCATTTTTGCTCAAGCAGGCTTGCAACGCATGAATATGGATGGGCATCAGCTTGTCAATTTAGATTACATGATTCCTGCGCCTGCCCAAGGGGCTTTGTTCATTGTTGGGCTCAAAGAAGAGCTAGAAAAATTCAAGGGTGTAACAAACCTCAACCATAGCGACACCGCACTTTGTACAAGCGTTGAACGCGATTTTCTAAAAACCTTAGAAGGTGGATGCAGTTCTCCTGTAGGAGCCTTTGCCGTTGTAGATAAAAATACGCTCTGTTTTAAAGGAGGTTTATACAGTTTGAACGGACGAGAGGCCATAGAGTTAGAGCGAGAAATTCCTTTGACTCAGGCTGCTCAAAGCGGTTGCGATTTGGCGCACGAAATACGAAAAAATGGAGGAATAGAACTATTAAAGGCCATACAGGATGAAAAAGATCATTAGCACCAAAACACTCTCTGCTTCTGACAAGAATCACCTCCTGCAAGCTGGTGTTTCTCTTATAGAATACGACGCGCTCAAAATTGAGACCTTGCCTTTTTCAATTGCATCTGATTATGACACTTATTTATTCAGCAGTCAAAATGCCGTAGTAGCCTTAAAACAGTACTGGGGAAATCAAAACACAGCACATCTGCATCGAGCTTTGATATACTGTGTAGGAGAAAAAACAGCCAAGGGATTAAAAGACTTGGGGTTAAGTGTGCTAAAGCATTTTTACAATGCTCAGCAACTCATCGAATTTTTGAAAACTCAAGATTTTAAGTCTTGCTGGCTTCACGGAAATCATGTCACTCCCACTCTAGAGCAGTGGCTCAGAGCAAAAGGGTCTGACTCTTATACCGTATATTTAAGTAGTATGAATAAAAAGAAATTTGCAGACGATTACAGCGCTGTGCTTTTCTTTAGTCCAAGAGGTGTCGAGAGTTTTGCGAGTGAAAATAACTTAACCGACAAAACCGCTTTTTGCATCGGAGAGACTACCGCTGCCAAAGCTAGAACATATACACCGGATGTTGTGGTGGCCAAAAGCTCCACTTCAACAAGTTTAGTATTAAAATTAATTCAACATTATAAAGCAAAAAATGAGTCTTAAAAACGATTTATATCTAAGAGCACTTAAGGGAGAAGAAGTATCAAGACCTCCTGTATGGATGATGAGACAAGCAGGTCGTTACTTACCTGAGTTTATGGAGCTCAAAAATAAATACGATTTCTTTACACGTTGTCAAACTCCAGAGTTGGCGTCTGAAATTACAGTTCAGCCGCTGCGACGCTTTGAAAATGACGCAGCTATTCTCTTTTCAGACATCCTGGTCATTCCACAGGCCATGAATATCGATGTGTATATGGAGCCGAATAAAGGTCCTGTACTGCCAAACCCTGTTCGAACGGCAAATGATTTAGACCGCGTAGTTGTTCCCGATGTGAACGACAGCCTTTCTTACGTTTTTGACGCAATCAAACTCACCTTGGAAATGCTAGACAACAGCGTACCTCTTATTGGTTTTGCCGGTTCTCCTTGGACCATCTTGTGTTACTGTGTTCAGGGTGAAGGAAGCAAAAACTTTGACAAAGCCAAAAAGCTATGTTTTTCTGATCCTCAAACGGCACATGCCTTACTTCAAAAAATTACAGACACCACAATTGCCTATTTAAAAGCAAAAGCGAAGGCTGGTGTTCATGCTGTGCAGGTTTTTGATTCATGGGGAGGAATGCTCGGCCCAGAAGATTACGAAGAGTTTTCACTTTCATACATGCGCCAAATTGTAACTGCACTTAAAGATGATATTCCAGTGGTTTTATTTGGAAAAGGATGCTGGTTTGCCTTGCATGAAATGGCGAAAACAGGCGCTTCTGCACTTGGAGTAGATTGGACCTGTTCAGCACGAAATGCACGTTATTTGAGTGGAGGTCAAATTGCATTACAAGGAAATTATGACCCCTCTCGATTGTACTCCCCTCCAGAGCGAATCAAAAAAGACGTAAAAGAAATGATTCAAGCCTTTGGAAAAGACCGCTACATCGTAAATCTAGGACACGGAATTCTACCTGATATTCCAGTAGATCACGCCCGTGCCTTTATTGAAGCAGTCAAAGAATACGCTTGATGAGAGTCTTAAAGGCCTTGTTTAAAATACCGTTTTCTGAATTGATTTATTTAATTCGAGAATGCCTAAAAAGACCTTTATACATTTGGCCAACATTGGCCGCAACTAAAAACTGTATGTTAAAAGCACAGCGAACATATGGCGACAAACACCACGACAATGGTAAGGCGAATGCCTTCAGACACGCCTATTGGTGTTTCCTGATTTCGAACTATTGTTATCAATGGAGTCGTAAAAAAGAAGACGTCTGTGTTTGGACTAAAAAAATGACAGACTTTCACGAAAGATGCTTTATCAATGATCAAGTAGAAACAGCTATGGATTTGCACAACAATCAAATTGGTATAGAATTGTTCAAGCAATATTTAAACCGAAAAGAGTCAGAAGTCATCGAAGACTTGATGAATATGCTTGAGAATGCAAAAGCCGTTGATGTCAACCAAATGCCTTTTAATACACCAGAACTTGTTTATCTGAATTCTTAATATGCAAAATACCAAAGATCAATTTTACGCTTTTATTCAAACCCTGCAGGATGATATATGCCAAAGCATAGAAGAAATTGATGGCAAAGCAAAATTTGAAGAAGATTTATGGGATCGGCCTGGAGGAGGTGGAGGGAGAACACGTATTATCGAAAACGGAGACGTGTTTGAAAAAGGCGGTGTCAATATTTCGGCTGTTCACGGCAAGCTTGACGAGAGTATGCAAAACTATTTCAAGGTTGACGATTCTAATTTCTTTGCCTGCGGATTGAGTTTGGTTTTGCATCCTGAAAACCCAATGGTTCCCACCGTTCATGCCAATTGGAGGTACTTTGAATTGTATGGCAAAGAAGGTCAAAAAATAGACGCCTGGTTTGGAGGCGGACTAGACCTTACCCCCTATTATCTCTTTGAAGAAGATGCTTCGCATTTTCACCGAGTTTGTAAAGAGGCCTGTGACCGTTATGATCCTGAATTTTATCCTAACTACAAAGAAAAATGTGATGCCTATTTTCACAATCATCACAGGCAAGAGGCCCGAGGTATAGGTGGATTGTTTTTTGACTACCTCAAAGAAACAGAAAAGATGAATACACAACAGTGGTATAATTTTGTGACTGATGTGGCTCAAAACTTTTTGTATGCCTATGTTCCAATTGCTAACCGCAGAAAGAATTTACCTTATACAGAAACGCAGCGAGAATGGCAAGAAATTCGAAGAGGGCGTTATGTCGAATTCAACCTCGTACACGATAAGGGAACCCTCTTTGGTTTAAAAACCAATGGGCGTATTGAAAGTATTTTAATGTCACTGCCGCCGAGAGTTCGTTGGCAATACAATAAACAAGTAGAACAAGGCTCAGAGGAACAACAACTCATTAAAGTCTTAAAAAATCCAAAATCATGGGTGTCTTAAAATTAAAAATGTATCAGGTAGATGCTTTTGCATCTGCAGTTTTTGGGGGAAACTCTGCAGCGGTCTGCATTTTAGAGAATTGGATTGCTGATGAGGCCATGCAACGAATTGCAGAGGAAAACAATTTAGCTGAAACCGCTTATGCCGTATATAACAATGGAGTATACGACATTCGTTGGTTTACACCTGAAGAAGAAGTAGACCTCTGTGGACACGCTACACTAGCAACCTCTTATGTGCTTTTTAATCATGAAACAAAACACCTCAGCGAGGCTACAAAAAACAATGTCCTTCAATTGCATTCGCATCGAAGTGGCCCCTTATCTGTAGTTAAAAAAGGTGATGATTTATATGAGCTCAATTTTCCTGTTGACGATTTAAACCAGAGTGATTTTAACTTATCTCACACAGAAGTCTTAGTGGGTTGCAAAGCGATAAAAGCATTCGAAGGAAAAACAGATTTGATGCTGATTTATGAAAACGAGGTCCAGATTCGATCGCTTCAACCTAACTTTTTTGAAATCGACAAAATTAAAGTGAGGGGGATTATTTGCACAGCTCCTGGCGATAGCGTTGACTTTGTTTCCCGATTTTTTGCCCCTCAATGCGGTGTTCCTGAAGACCCCGCTACCGGTTCGGCGCACACCACCTTGACTCCTTATTGGGCTGAGCAATTCGGAAAGACTCAACTCAGTGCTCAACAATTATCAAAAAGAGTCGGTAATTTTGAATGTACCCTGCTTGAAGATCGTGTTTTAATTAGCGGTAAAGCGTTTTGTTATTTAATAGGAGAAATATATGTACCCCAATAGTAGACCACGAAGATTAAGAGCAAACCACGCCATTCGAAGCTTGGTTCAAGAGCACCACTTAAGTGTTAACGATTTTATCGTGCCCTTATTTGTTGTTGAAGGAACTTCAGTTCGAGACGAAATCGAATCTATGCCGGGCCAATTTCGATTGAGTATTGACCAATTGATCAAAGAGGCGCATGAAATTCAAAGCTTAGGTTTGAAAAGTATCTTGCTCTTTACTAAAGTGTCTGATGATTTAAAAGACAATGCCGGTAAAGAAGCCCTTAACCCCAATGGCTTAATGCAACGCGCCATTAAGGCGGTCAAAGAAAACTGCCCAGAACTCTACGTTATGGCTGATGTGGCTTTGGACCCTTTTTCAATCTACGGACATGACGGAATTGTAAAAGATGGAGTAATTGTAAATGATCAAACCGCAGCTGTCTTGGCGCAAATGAGCGTCTCTCATGCTGAAGCTGGAGCAGATATGGTTGCGCCAAGCGATATGATGGACGGACGTGTGAAAATCATCCGCGAGGCATTAGATAAGGCTGGCTATATCAATTGTGGCATTCTCTCTTACAGCGCAAAATACGCCAGTTCTTACTACGGACCTTTTAGAGATGCGCTTGACTCAGCACCATCCAACGAGGCCAATATTCCAAGTGATAAAAAAACCTATCAAATGGATTTTGCCAACAAAAGAGAAGCGATAAGAGAAGCGCTGCTCGACCAAGATGAAGGTGCTGATATTTTAATGGTTAAACCAGGATTGGCTTATTTAGACATCGTGCAAGACCTCAAAGAAAATGTTTTACTTCCTATAGCTGTTTATCAAGTTTCTGGAGAATACGCCATGATTAAAGCGGCCAGTGCAAAAGGTTGGATTGATCACAACGCTGTTGTACTTGAACAACTCATCGCCATAAAAAGAGCAGGCGCTTCTATCATTGCCTCCTATTTTGCAAAAGAGGTTGCACAATGGCTCAAGGATGGAAAATAATTCGATCTGTTTCAATAGTCCAGTAGGTTATATTTCTGTTGAAGCAAATAACACACATGTGCTCAGTATTTGCTTTGCAAATGGTCCACAAAAAAACGGTGAGCCTACCGTTTTGCTAGACCTTGTTCAAGAACAATTCAACGCCTATTTCAGTGGAGCTTTAACCGTATTTGATCTTCCCTTAGAATTCACGGGGACTGATTTTCAACGCAAAGTATGGCAACACTTATTAACTATTCCTTTCGGTAAAACCTGTTCTTATTTAGACTTAGCTCTAGACTTAGGTGATGCCAAAGCCATAAGAGCGGTAGCGACTGCCAATGCCAAAAACAAGCATCTTATTGTGATACCTTGTCATCGTGTTATCGCAAAAAATGGACAGATGCAGGGCTATGCAGGAGGCATTACTAGAAAAGAGCAGCTTCTATTGCACGAAAAAGGGCTGTTGCAAGCAAGCTTGTTTAGTTAAGGTGCTTAGTGTTGATTTAAGCGGATGAGTTTGATGCGCTTATCTTATCGACTTTGCGTATGTATGAAAACCGCTTTGCTCGCAGAGATATTGGCTTTTTCTTTTGCTAAATTTTCGATAGAACTCAAACACTTTCTCAGTTTTTTAAGCCTTGATTCGTACGTCAATTGTGGCTCAAAGTCTTGTTGTAAATCAGTTAATTCAATAGGTTTGGGGTGACTTTCTATGATTTTAGTGAAAATAATAGCTTCGGCTTCAGATAATTCTCCCAGTATTTCTTCTTTGTTGGAAAGTATACTTTTTGCTACTGACTTACGTCTCAATAGAATTAGAAATGCGAGACCAGTAAAAATTATAACGAACACAATTATAAGGTAATGATTCATATTTGCCTCTTGCGTTAACTGAAAAGAAACCGTCTTTACGGGTTGAGCAAATAAGAGGTCTTCATTAATGGTCAATAAGCTTTTAAGATTTTTATCATAAACAAGAAAAACTTTTGAAATTGGATTAAAGTTGATAAAGTCCTTGCCGTCTTTTAAATCATCATTATAAGTGCTCAAATTGCAAAGCGTATAGCTTTTTTCTTTTAAATTCCACTTGATGATATTATCATCTTCACCAAAGAATAATGGTTCTGTATATTGAGGCCATAATGGATAATTGCGATAAAAAGGGTTATGATTTACATTGAGTATTACATCAGTATATAGCCCTTTTTGAAATTCATACTCAAAATATTTGATAACAGATCTGTCAGTACTTAAGCCTATCAATTTATCTGAGATGGCACTATATTGAACCCTCAGAATACGCTCTTCGAATTGCTTTATTTTAATTTTGTACTCGTACCATTCTCTAAGAAACTTGTTATAATAAACGATATTCTTCGCTTCATTAAACTCTCCAGCCCCTCCAACAAGTGCAATTGTATCGTTTTTAATAAAGGGAGCTGATTTATAACGGCTTCTCCACATATAACTCTTATCTAAACGAACTAAACTGTCGCTTTTAAATTGATAAACTAAACCTCCTCCTCTATGGACGAAGATGTTATCCGTATTTGGAAACATAATGAACTCTTGAACGTCCAATTGAAAATTATGTTCACGCTCAGTAAAGTTTATGGCGTCTTGTGTAAAATAAACCTTAGAGTTCGTAATGATTTTAAAACCCTCTCCTTCAGGTAAGCTGATAAAAGAAAAAGCGCTTTCGAATTTTGGTGGCTTATTTTGTGCAGAAACTACAAAAGACAAAAAGATAAATAGCGTCCCAAGGCTCTTCATTGACAGATTGTATGACTAGAAACTACCTTAAATTAAATACCGGAACATTACAAGAAAATTAGGGGATAGCTTGTGGTTGTCCGGTGTTTTTTTGGGGCTATTGAGCTTGAAATTACATTAACAATACCAATATAAAAACTGAGCAACTGCAGCTAATACTTCTCCTTCTTTTGCTCGAGAAGATAGGAATAAAACAATCCTGCTATAGGAATAGCCTTCGGCCATATCTGTCACCAAATCATCTTTACCATCGCCGTCGATGTCTCCTTGATAAACCACCTTATAATTTGCTTCTAGAGACACACGCTCTTGGTCGAGTAAGCTTTGTTGTATGGTATCATTGCCTATGGTTTTAAAGGCGGTCCACTTAACAAATGACGACACCCTGTTGTATTGAGCATCAACAGGCGGTCCCTTTTGAAAATCGAAACTTATGTTATTGGGAGAAGCTTCCACTTGCCCATTATTCAATCCTGAAATCAAAAATAAAGGTGTTATACCTTTATGCTCTTCTGATAATTCTGCAAAAATATCGTCACCACAGTCTTGCATTTCTTCAACTCCAAATTCAAGTTCTACCCCTTGTTTTTCAAGAACACCATTGATGATATAATAAGCAGTCCACTCTTTGTCTTTAAATGAAGATGGCATTTCTTCTTCTTCAGCATAAGAGCCTAATTGAAATGTACTTATATCAGAGGAGACCTCTTTATAATTAAGTTCGCTAATTGAATCATCTGCAAGGGCAGCGACGGTTTCAGCAGTGTCTGTTTCAGAAACCTCAACTTCTTCTATTGTGATTGGCGCATCAGCTTCGGTGGTGTCGATTTGAATTTCAGCACTGATACTTTCTATTGCTGGAGCAATTTCTGTTGTATTGAGTTTACTTTCTTTTTCTTTCTTCGGTCCGCAGGAGACTACTAAAGAAAAAATTAAAATAAATGGGATTCTTCTCATGATTTAAAAATTAACAGCCAAAGTCTTGTACTACAGCAACCGCTTTTACTGCATTTAAAGGTTCAGCTAATGATGATAAAAATAATACATTAAGACTGTAGGAGTATTTCGAAGCGACCGATGCATAAAGGTCATTGAGACCATCCCCATCGATATCTGCTTCAAGGATAGGATTTATTTCTGGATCGTCTAAAAATCCATTTAACTTTAAAAGTTGTTGACCAATAGTGTCTTAATTTACGATTTTATAGGCCTTCCAATCGAAGTCGTAATGATTGAGTTTATACCCCTGGTCATTCGTCTTTTGATTGGACTCTGACTTTAAGTTGTAATACAATTGGTCTTCGGATGGTTTTACAGCATTAAAACTCAAACCAGAAACATAAACTATTGGCTTTAGGTTTAAAAGCTCTTGTTCGTATTGTTCATCGACCTGAACCTGCATTTTATATTTTGGGTCACTCTTCAAAAAAAGGATCCACTTCGGTTTCTAGCATTTCGAAACACACTGGAATACGCAAAATAGAACCCTGACCATTCAAATAGATGGTCGTCCAGCTTTTCTCGAGATGCTGCAGCGCCTCTTCTTCAGTATAATATCCGACCATATCATACATGCCTATGGTCGTTTCAATTCCCAAATAATCTTCACCATAAATGTTGCGCTCTATTTCTTGTTCAGGTGCATTACTTGACTCTTGTTTGGTTTGGGCGTCAACTGTATTTAGGGTGTCACTTTGAAGTTCAACCGCTTCTTGGGTTGCTGGAGTGGTTTTACTCTCAGACACTCCTTTACAATGAATAAAAAGTAAAGCGCAAAATAATAATACAAGAGCTCTCATTGTTTTGTGTTTTATATAAACTTAAAACAATCTTTTTAAGAACAAGATTGCAGCACAATTAAATTAATCGAGGTGAAAACCTATGATTCAAATCGTACTTTTGTGCCCAGTTCGTTATGATAGAAAAGAAAGATCACATTTTTGAAAAATCAGTTCTTGTTGGTATTATCAACAAGTCTCAAAACTTAGAGAAGGTAAATGAGTATCTCGACGAGTTAGAATTTCTTACGTATACAGCTGGAGGTGAAGTCTACAAGCGCTTTGTACAACGCATGGATGTTCCTAACCCCAAAACATTTATCGGAAGTGGTAAGATGGAAGAGGTGGTTGCCTACGTTAAATCTAACGAGATCAGCTCTGTTATTTTTGATGACGAGCTTACCCCTGCCCAACAAAAAAATATCGAAAAATTAATCAAGTGTAAAATTCTTGATCGCACGGGATTGATTTTGGATATTTTCGCACAACGCGCACAAACAAGCTACGCGAGAACCCAAGTGGAATTAGCTCAATACGAATACCTTTTGCCGCGCTTAGCAGGCCTTTGGACACACCTAGAACGACAAAGAGGGGGGATTGGAATGCGTGGCCCTGGAGAAACGGAAATTGAAACTGACCGCCGTATTGTTCGTGACCGTATAGCCCTTCTCAAGAAAAAGCTCTTAAAAATCGACAAGCAAATGGAAACCCAGCGCAGTAATAGAGGTGCCTTGGTTCGAGTTGCTCTAGTTGGTTACACAAATGTCGGAAAATCTACACTGATGAATGTCATTAGTAAAAGTGAGGTCTTTGCAGAAAATAAACTTTTTGCGACTTTAGATACCACCGTTCGAAAAGTGGTCTTGGGAAACCTTCCATTTCTTTTAAGCGATACCGTAGGGTTCATACGTAAACTTCCTACTCAACTGGTCGAAAGCTTTAAAAGCACCTTAGATGAAGTTCGTGAAGCAGATTTACTGCTGCACGTTGTTGACATTTCACACGTCAACTTTGAAGATCATATTGCCTCGGTGGAAAAAATACTTGAAGAAATCAAATGCAGTGATAAACCCACCATTATTGTATTCAATAAAATAGATCAATACACGGCGGAGCCCTATGACAAAGAAGATCTTACCACGACCTACGAGCCCAAGCATTTCAGTCTTGAAGAATGGAAAAAAACATGGTACAATCAAGTAGGCGATCGCGTTTTATTTATTTCAGCTATTGAAAAAGAAAACTTGGAGGAATTTCGAAAAAGAGTGTACTCTGAAGTGCGTAAAATACACGTTACAAGATTTCCGTATAACAACTTTTTGTATCCAGAACATTTGGACCATTACGGGCCCTTAGGTGATTAGATTATTTGCTTAGTGCATAACTGAGCCCAAAAGTCCAATAGGATTGAATTCTATTACCGACGCTTTCTAAAGTTGCTTCATCATCGTTCAATACCCTTTTAAAATAATTCAATACTTCTTGTCGGTTTGACCTAAAGCCAAAGTCTAGACCTATACCCAATGTTTTCCAAAGCGAATAGTTCAAAGAGCTACTAAAGTTTAGGTTGCTCAAAAATCGATTTTTGTAACTCTGAAAGGCCGAAAAAGAACTTTTAGTTTGTATTCCCATCCATTTGGTCGAAAACTCCACTGCGTATTTCGCACCTAAGGAAGATGCAAAGTCTGAATCGTTTTTTTGAAAGACAAAGTTTCCATTGATGGGGTGAATCACCACCACAAAATTTTTATACGGCGTAAGAGTAATTCCAAAACCAGTATCTAAGTATCCTGGGTTATTGAAGTTATTAATGAGTGTGCTTCTAAATTCTGTAAAAAAAGATCCCGCTAGGGTTTTATTGTATTTGATACCAAAAAGAGAAGAGGCGTTGAAAATGTCATTTGTTTGTTGGTAGTCTGCAATATCATCCGGATTGTCTCTGTCGTCAATCTTAACCCAATTCAAATTAATCTTAGCTGAATTTCGCAAAAAGTACTTGTCGTTTTTTTTGTTGGCATAAAGGTTAAAGCTCAATCCGATATTTGAAGACTGGTTTGATGGAATTTTTTGTACCAGCCAATTGTTAAATCCTGAAAAACTTGTTCCCATTGTTCCGAAGGCTCCCTTCTCCCATTGATAAATACTATCGTGTTTTTCAACCTTTATCACAGAATCTAAATCTTTCTGTAAGCCATTTACTCTTTTTTCAATCTGAGCGATCGAATCTTTTTTCTTTTGTATAGCAGACTTCAACTCTTCTATACTTTGACCATGGGCAACGCTAACTCCCAATAAAACGAATACTAAAAATTTTCTCATTTACGTCTATATAAAGGCACTGCAGAACAGGCTTCTCCGTACATAATTTTTTTTGCGACTTCTTGCAGTTTTCCCATGGCGTGAATGTAAGCGGATTCAGGAACTTCTTTCTTTGAACACCCTTTGAGGATTACCGCTTTATCACGGTATTCTTCAAAATTAATACCGTTCAGTATGTTCGTGTAATACGACGATATGAGCGCTGTTTTAGATCCAAAAATAAAATGCGTGCATTGCTCGTTTAAATAAGAAGAAAGTAAGGCTTTAGCCCAAATCGGAATGATGGCATCAGTGCTGCAATACACACTGACAAGGCTGTTGTTGTAGATTTCCCCATTAAAATCTTCTAGGGCTTTTCGAAATTCCTTTTCTCTGAGCACAAAGCCTTGGTCGAGAAAATCAGCAAGGTCTAATTCTAAAATAGTATTTTCAGGATAGTAATCTTCAAGATCGAAGACGACAAGTGCGCTTTGGGCTACGCGATTTACAATTTGATCAGATTTAGACATTCTGGCATCGATTAAAGCATTCCCAATTCTAATTTAGCTTCTTCACTCATCAACTCCTGAGTCCAAGGAGGGTCAAAGGTGATTTCAACTTCTACGTCTTTGATCTCATCGATGGATTTTACCTTTTCCTTTACCTCCAAGGGTAAAGACTCTGCCACCGGGCAATTTGGTGAAGTCAGGGTCATTAAGATTTTGACGTCGTAATCTTCATTCACCATGACATCGTAGATTAACCCTAATTCATAAATGTCCACTGGGATTTCAGGGTCAAAAATACCCTTTAAAACTTTAACAATTTGTTCTCCGAGTTGCTGGGTATTTATTTCTGTACTCATGATTCTTTGATTTGTGTCTGAAAAGCCAATGCGTAGAGTTTAATCTGTTTGATCATGCTAACCAGTCCGTTTGCACGAGTGGGAGATAAATGTTCTTTTAAACCTATTTCATCAATGAAGCCGGTTTCTGCGTTCATGATATCCGAAGGATGCTGATTACTAAAAGCTCTGATTAAAATGGCGATTATTCCTTTGGTGATAATGGCGTCACTATCCGCAGTGAACACCAGCTTGTTTTCTTTGAGTTCGGCATAAACCCAAACTTTACTCTGACAGCCTCTGATGATGTATTCATCTGTTTTATACGCCTGGTCAATAAGTGGAAGACTTCTTCCAAGATCAATCATGTATTCATAGCGTTCCATCCAGTCTTCAAATTGTATGAACTCTTCCTTTATCTCTTCTTGTATGTCTTTGATGCTACTCATTACAACAACATGCTTAAGGCTCTTTTCAAGGCTTCAATTAAACGGTCTATTTCTTCGAAGGTATTATAAAAACTAAAACTAGCTCTTATTGTTCCTGGAATTTGATAGAAATCCATAATAGGTTGCGCGCAGTGATGTCCTGTTCGCACAGCAATACCCATTTTATCTAAAATACTTCCAATATCATAGGGGTGTGCTCCTTCTACAACAAAAGAAATCACGGCTGTTTTATGAGAAACGTCTCCTATAATACGGAGCTCTGAAATTTCTTTCAAACGAGTTGTGGCGTAAGTCAGAAGTTCGTTTTCGTATTTAGCTATGTTTGGAATCCCTATGGCGTTCATATAATCTAGAGCCGCTCCAAAAGCAATTCCTCCACAAATATTAGGTGTGCCTGCTTCGAATTTATGAGGAAGGCCGGCGTAGGTGGTTTTCTCAAAAGAAACCTCAGCGATCATTTCTCCTCCTCCCTGATAAGGCGGTAATTTATTGAGCCACTCTTCTTTTGCATAAAGCACTCCCACTCCAGTTGGACCACACATTTTGTGCGCGCTAACTACATAGAAGTCGACGTCTAATTCTTGTACATCTGCTTGAATATGAGGCGCTGCTTGAGCCCCGTCTATCAATACTGCTGCCCCTGCGCCATGTCCTTTTTCAATAAGCTCTAAAATTGGATTAATGATCCCTAATGCATTTGAAACGTGATTGCAAAAAATAAGTTTAGTCTTTTCACTCAGCATTTGGTCAAAGGCCTTCATATCAAGAATTCCCGATTGAAGCATAGGAATAACTTTCAACACTGCACCAGTCTGTTCGCAAAGCATCTGCCATGGAACAATATTAGAATGGTGTTCTAAGGCTGACACAATAAGCTCATCTCCTGATTTAATCAAGTTCTTAAATCCTGAAGCCACCAAATTAATGGCATGGGTTGTTCCAGAGGTAAAAATAATTTCGTGAGAATGGACAGCATTAAAATGCCGTTGTACTTTTTTTCGAGACTGCTCGTAGGCGTCAGTGGCCTCATTAGATAGTGTATGTGCGCCTCGGTGAATATTCGAATTGTAAGAAGTGTAGTAATTGGCAATTGCCTCTATAACCTGTTTCGGTGTTTGACTCGTTGCTGCATTGTCAAAATATGCCAATGGGTGCTTTCCTATTTTCCTCTCAAGAATAGGGAAATCTTTACGGTACTTATCAACTGGAAAATCAGTTTTATGCATGTGACTATTCGTTAAAATTCAAAACCAAGATGTACTCCTAATTTATTGGCAATTTGCTCTTTCACTCTTTTTCGTACGGCCTCAATTTTAACGCTTTCTAAAACATCATTTGCAAACGCATACATTAACAACGCCTCAGCTTCCTTTTTAGGTATTCCTCTTGACTGCAGATAAAATAGTGCGCTTCGGTCTAACTGTCCTATGGTACAACCATGCGAACACTTTACATCATCTGCAAAAATCTCTAACTGAGGTTTTGTATTAACCGTGGACTTATCATCTACAATCAAATTATTGTTTTGCTGAAAAGCATTGGTTTTTTGAGCAATTTTATCGACTACAATCTTACCGTTAAAAACCCCTGTTGAACGACCTGAGAAAATACCTTTATAATCTTGATGGCTTTCACAATTAGGCTCAGCATGATGCACCAAAGTATAGTGATCGACATGCTGAGTGTCTTCAATAATAGTTGTTCCTTTTAAAATGGAGTCGATGTACGACCCTTTTTGATAGAAATTAAGATTGTTACGCACCAACTTTCCTCCGAAAGAAAAGGTATGAACGCGCACTTCACTTTTTTCGTGTTGTTCAATAAAGGTGTTGTCTATTAAAGAGCTATTTTTTGTGTCCATTTGAAGTTTATACATGTCAACTCTCGCACTTTTGTGTGCAAAAATTTCGGTAACCACATTAGTAAAAACTTCATTTGTAGTTAGGTTTTGATGGCGCTCGATAATTTGAACCTCAGCATTTTCTTCAGCCACAATTAAATTTCGAGGTTGAATCATAGACGCATGGTCTTCTGAAGTGGTCAAGTAAACGATTTCTACTGGCTTGATAGGCGCTTTACTCTTTGGAATATAAATGTATGCTCCTTCTTTGATAAAAGCAGTGTTCAAACGGCTCAAGGCGTCTTTAGTGTCTGCGATTTTATCAAAATAATTGTCTATAACTCGCTTGTACTTTTCTTTTGTAATGGCTGAGCTCATCAAACAAATGTCCACACCATCATGTGTTGTCTCTGACAAAAATGAGCTGTATTCACCATTTACAAATACGAGCTTATAAGTGTCCATCTCATGTAGAAAGTACTTCTTGACGTTTTTATAGTCTAAAACTTCACTTGCCTTTGGAAGTAGGTTGTAATTAGTCTTCTTTAAAGATTCTAAAGACGTGTATTTCCAAGCCTCCATTTTCTTGCTCGGAAAGCCCTGCTGGTCAAACACCTTCAAAGCCTCAGCTCTTTTCTGATGCAAAGGTTTATTGACGTCAACGTTTTGCTCAAAAGCAATAAAGGACGAAAGTATATTTTCTTTTAACTCCATGCTTGAATTTATGTTTTAATCCAATCGTAACCTTTGTCTTCTAATTGTAAGGCCAACTCTTTTGTCCCTGTTTTTACAATTTTACCTTGATGTAGAACATGAACATAATCAGGCTCAATGTAGTCCAATAATCGTTGGTAATGCGTTATAACGACAGTGGCGTTTTCAGCACTTCTCAGTTTATTGACCCCATTAGCCACAATACGTAAGGCGTCTATGTCTAAGCCTGAATCTGTCTCGTCTAAAATTGCGAGTTTAGGCTCGAGCATAGCCAACTGAAAGATTTCGTTACGCTTTTTCTCACCTCCAGAGAAGCCTTCGTTCAAACTTCTAGATAAAAACTTTCTGTCGATTTCTAGCATACTTGACTTCTCTCTAATTTTTGCGAGCATTTCGCTTGCAGGCATGTCATCGAGTTCTTTTGCTTTGCGAGATTCGTTAATGGCAGTCTTGATAAAGTTAGTTACCGATACCCCTGGTATTTCAACGGGATACTGAAAGGACAGAAACAAGCCCATATGAGCTCGATCCTCTGGTGCCATCTCGATAATATCTTCTCCTTCAAAACTTATAGACCCTTCTTTTACCTCGTAATCTTCTTTTCCAGCAACAACTGAAGCCAAAGTGCTCTTCCCTGAGCCGTTAGGCCCCATGATTGCGTGAACTTCCCCTGGTTTCACCTCTAGATTAATCCCTCTTAAAATATCTTTACCGTCAATTGACGCGTGTAAATTCTCAATTTTTAGCATGTGCATTTAGTGCTTGTTTATCCTACTGAACCTTCTAGGCTTATTTCTAATAATTTTTGGGCTTCTACCGCAAACTCCATTGGAAGTTTATTGAGCACTTCCTTACTAAAGCCATTTACGATTAAGGCAATCGCTTTTTCAGTATCTATTCCTCTTTGATTGCAGTAAAAAATCTGATCTTCTCCAATTTTACTAGTAGTTGCTTCGTGTTCGATCTTAGCTGTTTTATTTTTTGCTTCTATGTAAGGAAAGGTGTGTGCACCACATTCATTTCCCATAAGAAGCGAGTCGCACTGTGAAAAATTTCGAGCATTTTGAGCTCTTGCTCCAACTTGAACCAAACCTCGGTAAGAATTCTGTGATTTACCGGCAGATATCCCTTTAGAAATGATGGTGCTCTTAGTATTCTTTCCTAAATGAATCATCTTAGTTCCAGTATCTGCTTGCTGGAAATTATTGGTTACCGCAATAGAATAAAATTCACCTATAGAATTGTCTCCTTTGAGTATGCATGATGGGTATTTCCATGTCACAGCCGATCCTGTTTCAACCTGTGTCCAAGAAATTTTTGCGTTTTTCTCGCAAAGGCCTCTTTTTGTAACAAAATTGAAAACTCCTCCTTTACCTTCTTTGTCTCCTGGAAACCAATTTTGAACCGTTGAGTATTTGATCTCTGAACCATCGAGAGCAATCAATTCTACCACTGCTGCATGAAGTTGATTTTCGTCTCTTGAAGGCGCTGTACACCCTTCAAGATAACTCACATAACTGTCTCTGTCTGCGATAACCAGGGTTCGCTCAAATTGGCCTGTTCCTGCTTGGTTTATTCTGAAATAAGTTGATAACTCCATCGGGCATCTCACCCCTTTGGGTATGTAGCAAAAGCTTCCGTCCGAAAAGACCGCTGAATTTAGAGCGGCATAAAAATTGTCTTTTGGTGGCACTATTGTTCCCAAATATTTTTTAACCAATTCTGGATGCTCTTTTATAGCCTCGGATATAGAACAGAAAATGATTCCTTTTTCGGCTAAGGTCTCTTTGAATGTTGTCGCAACAGAAACAGAATCCATTACAACATCAACAGCAACCCCTGTTAACTTTTTTTGCTCATCAAGTGATATCCCCAATCGCTCAAAAGTCGAAAGTAATTCAGGATCAACCTCGTCTAAACTCTCGTATTTTGGTTTATTGTTTGGCGCTGAATAATAAGAAATAGCTTGAAAATCTGGTTTTTCATAAGTGACGTTAGGCCAGTCGGGTTCGGTCATTTTTTTCCAAACCTCAAAAGCTTCAAGCCTCCAAAGCATCATCCAGTCTGGCTCTGACTTCTTCTTTGAAATCGCCATTACCGTTTCTCTACTGAGTCCTTTCGGAAGGGTGTCTGCTTCAATGTCAGTGTAAAACCCGTACTCGTATTCTTTGGTCTCTAATTCTTTTTTTAACTCTTCTTCTGTATAAGCCATTTTTTTAATTATAGTGAAAAACTCTCTCCACAACCACAAGTGCGCTGTGCGTTGGGATTGTTGAATACAAACCCTTTGCCATTTAATCCGCCTGAATAATCTAGTGTGGTGCCAATCAAATACAAAAAGCTTTTTTTATCAACTGCAATTTTGATTTGATTGTCTTCGAAAATTTTATCTGTATCTTTTATTTCTCGATCAAACGTTAATTCGTAAGACAAGCCACTGCAACCTCCACTTTTAACACCTACACGAACATAATCGCTCTCGGCACTAAAACCCTCTTCTCTCATTAAAGAGATTACTTTGTCTCTTGCCATAACCGCAACTTTAATCATAATTTGTACGTCAAAATTGAATACAAATATACGATTTAACTGAGATTTTATGTGAATTAAGCGTTGTAAAAAGGCTTAAAGGCATTTAACAGGCACCGAAGAGGATGGAGTTATGAACATCAATGTCTATCTATCCTAGACTTTGCTTACATTCATTAGATATAGATTTGCGCCATATTAAAAATGTTATTAAAAGCGTTTTATACTTGCATGGATTAGAAAGTACACAGGGTGAAGAAAAAGTAACTTTTTTAGCTGCTCAAGGCATAGTTCATTCACCCGCGATGCCATAAAGAACAAAAATCTGGTCAGTTGATTTACTTATTGAACTCTTTGAAAAATGTAATCCTGATTTCATAATTGGCAGTAGCATAGGAGGTTATTTCGCCGATATTTTAGGTTCATATACTGGCACAGAAGTCTTACTTTTTAACCCTGCTCTTCATAGCCGAAGTGTTAACTATAATTTTCGACATGGAAAAGATAAATATAGAAGAACTATAATCCTTGGTAAGGAAGACACTGTTGTTCTTCCAGAAATAACTAAAGAAATCGTTGGTGATACTGCAAGAATAATTGATATGATGGGTTTGGGTCATAGAACTCCTATTGACTCATTTATTGCTATCTACACTCAATGTTTAAAAAGGGAAACTACTTGATGCAATTTCAAATAAATTCGCATTAAGAAAAGGGAAATAGCGAACAATTCTTTCATCAAAACCAAAAAGACTACAAAGATGAAATCTATATCCTTTTTTCAACAGTATGCACTTCTTTTGGAGACACACTAATCTCATATTGATTAGGAACGTATCAACTCTAGAATTTAAATACATATCAAAACTTAGAACAATTAAATTTGAAGTATATCGATTACTTTTATCTAAAATTTTAGCGCATGTTCGAAGAAAGTAAATCCCCTGCACAAAGTGTGTCATCCTTAGGCGAATTCAAATTAATAGATGAGCTTACCCAATCCTTTAAAAATCAACTGAAGTCTAGCGTAAAAGGTATTGGAGACGACGCTGCAATACTGGAGCCAGCGCACGAGCAAATTTTGGTGTCTACAGATTTATTGATCGAAGGAGTGCACTTTAATTTGGGATACATGCCTCTAAAGCATTTAGGTTACAAGGCAGTTACGGTAAACTTATCAGATATCTGTGCCATGAATGCAATTCCTACTCAAATCACCCTTGCAATTGCAGTGTCAAACCGATTTAATCTCGATGCCTTAAAAGAATTTTATGTAGGCGTTGAAACCGCTTGTAAGACTTATGGGGTTGATCTTGTGGGGGGAGATACCACAAGCTCAACTAAGGGGATGACGATCTCAGTTACCGCTATAGGAAGTGTTGAAAAAGACAAGGCATGTCGTCGAGACGGCGCTAAAGAAGGAGACTTAATCGTGGTTAGTGGAGATTTAGGAGCCGCTTATTTAGGTTTTCAAATATTAGAACGCGAGCGAAAAGTATTCGAAGTAAACGAGCAACACCAGCCTGATTTAGATTTGTATGCCTATTTGGTCGAAAGGCAACTCAAACCTGAGGCTCGAAAGGATATCGTCGAATTGCTAAAGCGGTTAGATGTAAATCCTTCATCTATGATAGATATTAGTGACGGCCTAGCTTCAGAAATCAAGCATTTATGTAAAGAAAGTGCCTTAGGATGTAAAATTTATGAGGACAAAATACCTATTGATCCAACAGTGGTTCGCACAGCAGAAGAGTTTAAGTTAGATCCTAGTTTATGTGCTCTATCGGGCGGAGAAGATTACGAGTTGCTTTTTAGCATTCCTCAAGAAGACTATACTAAAATTAAAGCCAATCCAAATCTAAGTGTGATAGGACACTTTACAGGGCCAAATACCGGTTGTTATTTAGTGGGCAGAGATGAAAGTATGGCAGAAATCACCGCACAAGGATGGGATTCGTTTAGGGATTAATGCGGCCTAAACCATTTTTCTTTCTTCGGTTTCTGTGTACTCGGTAAAGAATATTATTGATTTCTTTTCGTTCTTGCGAAAGCTCAACTAGTTGGCCTTTTTCATCAGAAGTGACCTTTTTATTGCAGTAAGCACACTGAAATTCTTTTAAGTGATAAGTTACCCTTCTTGTTACTACGTATTTATGGCCTAACACATTACACACTAAGGCGCCTATTGGATTTCCATCTGATTCTAAACGTTTTTTCATCAGCTACGAATTTGTCAAAAGATAGTTTATCGTCAAAGAATGCGATAACTCCTGTGATGTATGACAAGAATTAACGACAAAATCCCTTTAGGAATTCATAAGGTCTTCAATCTCATCTGCCTCAATAGGTATATTGGCCATGAGGTTTACAGGGTCGTCAGTATCCTGAATAACAACATCGTCTTCAAGACGCACACCAAAGCCCTCTTCAGGAATGTAAATGCCAGGCTCAACGGTGAATACCATGTTGGCTTTCATAGGTGTTTTAAGAACGCCGTAGTCGTGTGTGTTAAGACCTAGATGATGACTTGTGCCATGCATAAAATACTTTTTATAGGCAGGGTTTTCTTTTGATTCATTGATAACATCTGCCTTGTCTAAAAGTCCGAGTTGGAGTAATTCAGCCGTCATAACCTTACCTACTTCGCGATGGTATTCATTCCACAAAACTCCAGGTCGTAGCATTTTTGTCGCCTCATTTTTAACCCGTAAAACAGCCTGATAAACGGCTCTTTGACGATCCGTAAATCGACCTGAAACGGGAATAGTTCGGGTCATATCACTAGAATAATTAGCGTATTCTGCCCCGACATCCATCAAGAGTAGCTCCCCAGCTTTACACTGATTATTGTTTTCGATGTAGTGCAGAATGTTTGCGTTCTTTCCTGACGCGATTATAGGGGTATAGGCAAAGCCTTTTGATCTGTTTTTAATGAATTCATGTATAAACTCAGCCTCAATCTCATATTCCCAAACTTCTGGCTTTACAAAGCTCAATATGCGTCTAAAACCTTTTTCTGTAATATTACAGGCCTTTTGTAAGAGCTCGATTTCTATTGGATCTTTAATCCCTCTGAGTTCATTTAAAATAGGGAAGCTCTTCGCAGTAAGATGTGCAGGATATTTGGCCTTTACATCGTTAATAAATCGATCTTCGCGAGTCTGGGTTTCCACAGCCTTCCTGTAATGTTCATTCGTGTTTAAATAAATCATATCTGCCTCAGACATCATGTCTTCAAAAACCCTTTGGAAATCACTTAGCCAGTATATGGTTTCAACTCCAGAGACTTCGGTAGCCATAGCTTTAGTCAGTTTTGGACCTTCCCATACGGCTATACGCTCATTGGTCTCTCTGACGAATAATACTTCTCTGTAGTTTTGATTGAGTGCATCGGGAAAGAGCAAAAGAATGCTTTCTTCTTGATCGATACCGCTGAGATAAATAATGTCTCTGTGCTGTTCGAAGTTAAGGGTGCTATCAGCTCCTACAGGGTAGATATCATTGGAATTGAACACAGCTAAGCTTTTTGGACGCATTTGGCCCATAAAACGCTGCCTATTACAAATAAAAAGTCGGTTAGAAATTAAATCGTATTTCATATACAAGCTGTTTGCATATAAAAGTACAGATTTTGTCCTCTAACCGACTTGTTGATCTAATTTTTTTAAATCGCTATTGGTATACTCTTACGTAATCAACAACCATTTGATCAGATGTAAAGTTTGGATCGACTAAACCTCCTAAGGTTCCTCCCATCGCCACATTTAATATCAAGAAGAAGTCACTGTTGAAGGGCAATTCACTTACGTTGGTTACCCTGTGATAAATTTCATTATCCGCTGCAAAAATAATTTCTTCTTGTCTCCACTCTACGGTGTAAATATGATACTCTTCAGAATTTTCAATAGTTCTAGAAGACGTTATAAAAGAGGGGCCTGTTCCAGAGCTGTTCGGAAAATGCACAGTAGCACCAACACCTGTCTTATCTTGACCGGTTTGCTCCATAATGTCTATTTCACCGCAACTAGGCCAGCCTACTTGGTCAAAGTTCGCTCCTAGCATCCAAAGTGCAGGCCATGTTCCTTGACTTACCGGTAATTTGGCCTTAATGTCAACGCGTCCATATGTGAACTCATAGAGGTTCTCAGATTTGATTCTTGCCGAGGTGTATGAATTCTGACCTGTGGCACCAAAATCAAAGAAGAGTACAATTCTATCGTAGTTTCCTTCAGGTGCATTACTGAAATCATATGTCAAGGTCTCCCAGCCGTTTTGAACTGAAGTAAATTGGTCTGCCTCATAAAATACAGAGGGACTACCGTCGTTAAGTGGTGGCGAATTTGAATCTTCTATTTTTAATTTGACGACTGCATCTACTTTAGAAGAATAGGTCTGCATGCTCACGATTGGAGTTGCCTGAAAATCGATTGGATTACTTGCTTCAAAGAAAATTCCTGCCCAAACTTCAGCTTGAGCTGGTTTGTCTAATCGGCCTGTATTTGAGCTTCCGTTGGCCGCTCCAACATCTGGGTTAGAAGCTGTGGTAGCACTTGCTCCTCCAAAACCTCCAAAAGTAACCGTTCCTTCGAAATCTTCTAAAGTAGTAGAATTGGTTTGACCACTATTGGATAAGGTGATATTATCAAAGTAGTAGCTCCCATCTCCTACTTCATTAATCAAAGAAGTAATAATCAGTTCTCCATTTTCAACTTTAACGTTATTAGGAGAATTTGTGTAAGACTGTAACTCTTGATTTCCCCAACCGTTGTTAGAACCTAGGTCATAACCCCAGTTTTGCGGATTTGGTGCGCCATCAACATCGAACTCATCTGCCCAAACTAAAGAATTAAATTGGGTAGTCAGTTCTTGGTAATCATCAATGATATCTCCCTCAGGAACAAAACTATAATACCAAGCTAAAGGTGCGTCTCCGTTATACGGACTCGATATTCCCCTTAAAGTAAGCTTGTCTTCATTGAGTTCTAAAATTTCATATTCTCCTGAAATAATGGCCCAATAACTCATAAATCCTTGACCTAAATCAAGCATGCGCTCACCAGCTTCTCCATCAATAATGGTAAAGCTATCTTGAAAAGTTGCCAGAGAGGTAATGTCGCGACACTCGTCTTCATACTGCTGAGGAGAGGCGTCTGGAAAGAAACGATTCACCTCTGTCCAGTTCATAAAGGTTAATCCGTCAGTTCCTGGATCAAGCGTGAATGAATAGTTGCCTATTTCATCGTATGAAAAAATAAGTACATCATCATACAAACAAGGGTTCAACTGATTTGGACTTGCACTAAAGTATTCCGGAAAACTATTTGTTAATGGGCCCACTCCAAAGTGACCCGGGTTGGTTCTATCCCAAACCCATCTCTTAGAGCCTGTGCCTGCGATTTGAGCCAAGGTGGTTGCGTCAATCTGAAGTTTTACATCCAAATCAATTTCTACACTTCTACTCGAGCTTAAACCACCTGAACCGTATGCAACAATGCCTATATTTTTTGAATACACCCCTGATTGGGTATATCTATAGGATGCTGTTTCCCCCGGATTCAATACCACCGGATTGTCTTCAGTGAAATAAACATGATAATAAAGCACCCCTTCACCAAAAGGAGTAATTGTAACTCTACCGGATTGGTCTTGAGAAACAATAACCTCTACATTTATGTTGGTTGGTGCAACTAGCTGACTTAGCACTGGCTCGTCGGGTTGACAAGCCAGTAAAGTCATTGCTAACAAAAGTGTAAGTAATTTAAATCTTGTGAAAAACTTCATGTGTTATTACTCGTTATAGAAATATAAGTTGTCAATATATAAATTGATGGTTCCTGCTACCATATTGTCAAACAATATTTGAGTTACAGCAGAACGATCAAATGCAAAATCATCTAATGCAATGTCAACACCTACCCATTGACCTTGAGCTACTCCTGTGGTTTCAATGTCTTCTTGAGCCGGATCTGTAGTAGTG
>MDTC01207714.1_pt1 | contig 49616 bp, 61 predicted proteins | sample 811181 | NCBI WGS metagenome assembly MDTC01 (sample SAMN05326644, study PRJNA326480) | marine metagenome | isolation source: seawater | place: Pacific Ocean: North | collected 2011 | reverse complement strand
TGTGCTAACACTGTTGCAGTTGTGGTGCCGTCTCCTGCTTCATCTGCAGTTCTACTAGCTGATTCCTTTATAATTTGTGCGCCCAAGTTTTCAACTTCGTCAATTAAATTAACAGCCTGTGCTACTGTGACGCCATCTTTTGTTACGATAGGATGTTGTCCAGGCCTATGTATTAACACAAGTTTACCTTTAGGTCCCATTGTAACTTTTACTGCGTCAGCTAATTTATTAATGCCTTTTTGCAATTTTGCATCAAGCTCTTGTCCAGAATAAATCTCGCGTTTGATTTCCATTTTACCCCTTTAGTAGCCCCCTTCCAGAACTAGGGGGACGTTGTCCTTTTGCTAAACTCTCGACCAATGATTGTTCGATCTGTACAATTCTACGTTGCTGTGTCTCAACGTTAACTGCTACAAACAAATCTCCTTCTTTTTTCAAAACTTCATTTACTGCTATTTTATTCATCTGGCGTAAAGCCTGCTGTACATTGTCATCCAAATACATTAGATCACCTCCTTAAATGTGTTAACATACTTGTTCCAAGTTTTTTCCTTCAGCATAGAATGAAAATCCATATCATCAAATATGTCGTATAACTGCTCAAAATCTGCGACGCCATCATGGCGTTCCATCTCTGTAACGTTATCAGAGAAGTCCACAAGCCTAATCAGATTAACATTTCTTTCAAATATTTGTTGTCTTATAGGCTCCTTCTTGAAGTACTCTGAGAGCAATTCTTGAGAACGTACAAGCTTATCTGCTGTTTTATCGCCACAACCAGGTATACCCGCGATGTTGTCAGTAGGATCGCCTCGAAGCGCTTTCCAAGTGACATAGTCATAATCAGGTTTATCGATCATTTTCTTTCTAACTGGATTGTATATCGAACAGTTATCGAAAACATTTAACAACTGGTAAAAATCAGAGTCAGAAGATATGATTGTACAATCATCGCCTTGATCACAGTGAATCTTTACTAGTGTTGCAATTGTATCATCACACTCTAAGTGAGGATGTCTGGCCGTAACAAAAGGAAAACACTCTTTGACAATAGAAATAATTTGTGCCTTCTGTTCATGAAAGTGTCTGTCATTATTAACGCGGTTGGCCTTATATGATTCATTAAGCTGTGTTCTAAATTGTGGGTTTCCTTCAAGTACAAAGTATACTTTTTGTGGGTTGAACTTTTCGACTAAAGGTCTGACACCTCGAAAAAAGTTATAGACAACGGGATAGTCTCCTTTCATATAACCACTACGTGCTCTATAAATTAAATTGTATGCGTCTAAGAGTAATACGTTCACTGGGGTGCTCCTGCTTTATTAAGGTTGTCAACGTTGATTTTGCCATATTTTCCATTGCCAAGATCTACTCTTATTATACCATCATCGTCAGTCTGTTGCACTTTTTCTTCGGTTTCTAAATTATCTTCGGTTTCTAAATTATCTTCGGTTTGTAATTGCATTATGTCTTGTGATTGTGTAGGTAAAGTAACATCATTAGGGTGACTGTTAAAAATATTAATTGACATTTCCTCAGCTAATGTAACCATCTGTTCGATTGCGCTGGTTGCATTTTCAATCATGTAACTTTTGACTTCACTTTTTGATTTAAATAGACCACCTTTTACTTTTTTAATATCAACAGTCGTCGCTTCTTTATTAGGAAATTTAACAATGTATGTTTTTTCTTTACCCTCAAGTGTGGTTCTAATTACTTCTTCAACAACTTGAATAGGTACTACTTTACTAGCGTCTGCTATTAAAAATAAAATCTGACCAACACGATATTGTTGCATATATCCTCCTTAATTAGGATTATAATATATCGTATTAGCCAGATTTATAATTATATGTGGAAGTTTATGATATTGTTATCTTCTGCGAAAACCAATACCAGGCAACATGCTTCCTTGATTTGTGTAGCCTTTTTTGCTGTTTCTTGGTCGTCTATCACCGTAAACCCACCCAGCAGTAAGATTCATTTCGTCCATCACATTTTGAACTTCTTCATCAATTACTTGCTTAAGTTGTGCTTCAAGCATATTTCTTTTGCGAGATTCATTTAATTTTCTACGCTTGCTTTCTTGCATAATTTTCTTAGCACGACGAAGTTCTTGTACTAACATAACTTCATCCACTTCGATCATCTCATCTAACTTAGGATCCATCATTTCTTTCTTTGCCTTAGGTTCAGACATTGGTTCATCATCCTCGTCCTCTTCCATGACACCGCTTAATGCAGATCCTTCGTACTTGTAATCTTCATCTTCGCGTTCTTCTTCCATACTGTGACCGTGATCCATTTCCATTTTATGATCGTGATCAGCACCTTCATAAAGGCTTTTTCTATTTCCATTAGTAGGTAAACCTGCTAATTGACTTAGTCTATCAAAATTAATACGCATAATAAATGCCCTCCACAACATTTAATTATCATCTATCAAATGTATTTTCTATACTTTTATTTAGATTCTAAATTTTTTCTTACATTGTCTGTGATTTTTTGGCCAGCTGCTGCTGCTTCGCGCAATGGTTGCAAACCAAGTACTTTTCTTACAATATCATAAGAAGCCTCATCAAGACCTTGTTTTAATATTTCCATATCTGCATATTGATGAAGATCCATTTCCATAATAGGTACAGGATCACCTTCTTCATTTGGCTCGTATTCACCTGTTTCTCTACTTTCAAAGATAAAAACAACTTTTGGCATGACTTGATCTTGCGGTACCATTATAAAAGGAATGTTACTAGACAATCCGTCATCACTTTCTTCGTACATAATTTCTGGAATCCAATTTGTTTTGTTCATAATTAATTCTCCTTAAAACAAAAAATTATAATTAATGTTACTACAATTGTAAATTATAAACCGAATAATTGGAATCCGTCAAATTCAAATTCTTTGTACATTGTGTTAAATGTTGTTTTCACAAACTTTATTGCATCTTTAGGTTCCTTAAAATAATTTTTTAAATTTGCTGCTTTAAGAATTTTTGCCACAGCACTATCTGTTCTTGTTCCTGGTGTGGCTAATACAAATGCATTTATAAAAGATCCAAAATCTCGATGGCCTTGATCTTCTAAAATTTTTATGGCATTAAGAAAATTATCTTTTGCTGATTCTGGAATATCCTCTCTAGGATCCTCTAAAAATTTTAAATATTCAACAGGAGAAAATAGCTCAAAGAAATCTAAGTGCATATCAGTTATTTTGCCGTCATAATCATTTAAACGTAATTTACCAGACACTCTTGCTTCGTCACGTTTTTCATAATTTAAAAGATTGTTATCCTTAAAAACATTCGACACTGAGTTGAATATTTTTACTTGCATATCATCAGAATACATATTCGACTGATTTTGCGCCTCACCTTCACTCGATGTAACTCTCTCACCTTTGTTTCTTTTAATTTCGTCTTCAAGTTCTTGAAGTTGTGCACCTTCAATTCCTAACAACGGTGCTAAAATGTTAACTGTGAATATATTAACAAGATTTATGATGTGATCACAATCTACCTTTGTCATCATTGTCATCATTGTCAAACCTGGTCCTAGGATTTTTGTTAAGCCCATGAAAGTTGCAGACCCAAATATACCGGCAAATGCATCTGAACCTGACCAATAATTTTCATCTTCTAATTCGCTAATTCGTGCACTTAATTTTTCAATTCTTCGCTTATCACGGCTAGCCTCAGCTTTTTCAAGCTCTTCACTTAAAGCGAGCTTAAGCTTTGAACTGTCTCGATCTCTTATTGGTTCAAAAATAGCTGTGAAGATTTTAGGTAATCCGCTTAAATCACAGAATTCTATATCTACACTACCCCTAAATGATCCAAATTCTGCCTCACTTAACAAGTAATCTGTAATTACTTCATTAAGCTGTCTTTTAGTCATTCTCATTTTAAAACCTCTTCATCAGCCTTTGTACTCTTTTTCTAATTTCTCTTAAATCTTGGCTTTCGTTAACTTTAATTGGTGGGCTAGAGTCTTCACCTGCATCCTCTTCTGTATCGTTAGTTTCGGAAGATGTTTCTGTGTTAGCACTATCTGGAATGGTTTCTTCATCCTCTCCAAATGAAATTTCTGCATTAAAGGGTGGTTCACTCGGATCTTGTGCATCTGACGCATCTAATGCCCCTTGGAGTATTTTTGATATTTCACTTAAAAAAAGATGAAGCACTTTGCGCTCCGAGTCATCTAATCTATCGTAGTAACCTAATAATTCGTCTTTGATTTCTTTATCTTTGGTTGAACGACCTGCACGTAAAGTATTAATATCTTTAATTACGGTATCGAAAGAAACTCCTAACGTTTCTGAGTCAATTGATGATTTTTGTGTTTCTTCTTCAGGCTCTGCAGTCGGTTCTTTTTCAGCTGTGACTTCTTGATCCGGTTCTGGTTCTTCCTCTTGCTCAGATAAATCAACGCCATATTTGCTTTCGCTAGCACGAAGATTTGAAATATATCTTTCTTGAGCTGTATCTACAGCCTCAAATAAAGTTTTTCTTGATTTGTCTACGGCTTCCTGTGAAACAATTTTTAATAACTGCAGCAACTCATCTTCTGAATTAATTTTAAACATCTAATAACCCCTTTTAAATATATCTATTTTGCACACAATACAATTATCTGCTTTATTGACTTCTAATTTATCTATGTAAACTGTCCCTTTGGTTTGCATGTAATCTTCGCCATTTAAAATTATTGAATACATTATTATTTTGTTTTCACTCTTAAAAACATTTGTTAAACCTGCTGTGTCAGTAATTATTTTAATTTCATCACACGTTTCACTAAAGTTTATTGTTAATAGTTCGCATTCAAAAATACTATTGTCGTTGTTAAAACGGATGGTGATATTTTCTTTTTCTTCAAGAATTTTAATCGGACTTTCTGCTTCTAAATCTTTTTCGCTTATAATACCTTTTAAACTATCACTTACAAAAAAAGACATATTACCCTCTAAACTTTATGACGTTAATATCTTCAATTACTTCATCAATCTTTTTAGACATCTGGATATCACGATCAGTTACGTCATTTAAGTCGCGTGTAAATAATGTTATAGTGACTTCTGTGTGATTAATTAAAATTTCTGGATGGTGGTACATTTCTTCAGCAAGGTGAATTAACTCATTAACAAAATACTTTAAAAATTTTATTGCATCAAGCTCATAAGTTTTTTGCAAACATATTCTATCGTTTTGCTGAACTTGTTTCCAATTAGCACCCTCAGGCTCAATGGGTAGATTGTTATCATCAACATATGGGAAATTACTCCCTAAATGACGCATCATTGCAGTTCCACTTTTTGTCATATCAAGTTCATTTAATTTTTGTTGCTGCCGATTTTTAAGTATGTTTTCTAATAATCTACTCATTTTCTGCCCGGTTGCTTTTCTAAATTCATATAGTGTTTTTCTTGTGCTATTGCCTTAATTCCTGACAAAATTGTTTTCTTCATTAATTTTTCATCGTCTACTAAGCTTTTGTAACCCGCAACTATCTCATCACGATATTCGCCTCCCTCATATTGGAGTTCATCAAGAATTACTTCGTTCCAAATTATGTCTGTTTCTACTAAAACTTCAGCAAAAACTTCTGCTGTGATTCCAATGTTGATAAGTTTCCCCACAATTTTTCCTTTTTTTGATGTCGGATCAGCATCAAAATCTGGCAACCCTTTGAGACCTGTGAAGTATTCTGCAATACCACCTTTGTCGGTAATATCTGTTCTGTTAACTTTACCTTGTCCTACTCTTGCAATTATTTCATCAGCAATTAATTCATTTCTTTTCTTCAACATTTTACTTAAAGCATTTGATATAGGCGCGTCCTGAACTTCTCTAAAGACTGAACCTCCAACTAGCTGAAGTGCATCATAAGCAACGTGATTTTCGTCAGCTGCTATTTCTGTAAACTTATATCCTTGAGCAAATAATTTCTGTAGCAATTCTAGACTAGGTAAGATTTGTTCCTTTAATGCTGCTAAGATCTCTGTGGTACCAACTTCCTTAACTTTGTTTTTCTTGTCAATATTTCTAGGCTTAGTCTGGCCTTTGTTTACTTTCTTTTCATATTCAGGTATTAGGTTTGTCTGTACAACTTCAACCATTTTGTTTACAATTAGAACAGCATTCTCATCCTGTAGGTCTCCCACACTCGATGGTTGTCCATCTGTGTCTGTAAAAGCTAACATTTGAAGTTTCGTTAAAATGTCTTTTAAATAGTACTGGCGCATGCCAGAGGTGTTTGAATATCCAAAAAATGGTGCCATATCTTGGAATTCTACATTTTTTCCTTGAGCATATCTCTTCCCATATCTTTCAAGTGCAGTTAAGTAATCGTCAGCTTCGATTTCAGATACTTCATCAGTGGTTTCATTCTCTAAATCAATTGTGTCCTGAGTTTCTTCGCTAGTTGGGTCACCTGTCTGTGTGCTTTCAGCTTGTTCAAATTCTAAATTAATATATGTTTCAACTGTGCCCATAATTTCTTCTTCTGTAAGTCCTACCGTTACGTCTCTATCACGAACAACATATAAGTCAGGATTTGTTTTATCTTTAAGTTGGTTATCAATTACTGCCTTAAAACCGTCAAGTATCTCTTCTAAGCTATTTAAATCAACGTTTCTATAAAAGTGACTCCTGTCTTTAAATTTATTGTCTGTACCTGGTAATTTTAAAGTTTTAATAAAAACTGCAAACAACTTATCAATTGCACTATTGACAACCGCGGCATCACCACCTTGCGCTGCAACCCTACTGGTCGAACCGTATTGTGTATAAGAATTAGTTATGTCTTCTTTTAATTTTAACATAAACTGATCTAACGGGACGTTCGCTTCTGAAGCATACCCTTGAATCGCTTTTCTTATTCTAGGCTTTCGTTTCAAAGTTTTGTCTAAAGCTTCACTTATTACTGTGAACATTTTCATTTGAAGATCTTGTATTTTCTGGAGTTTCTTTGTTTGATCTTTCATTCTGTTGACGTATGAAAACATTCGCCCAACGTTTAAAGGTGTTAGAATATCAGTACTACCTAAACCCATTTCTTGTGTTATAGGCGTCATTAACGCACCAAATTCTCTTGCCATTTTTGGATCCATCATTATTGCTGTAGCTTCAGAATGGATTTCTTTAAAAACTTCTTGGAGCGCAGCACTAGCATCCATAGCAGCTTTTTCTTGGGGTGTTGCATTATCATATGCTGATGTGTCTACATCTCCTGTTACTGGGTCTAGTTCAGTGCCTCTTGCTAAAAACTGCTCGTAACTATCAAACAACGGAATTCCTACGCCTCTTTTCTCTTCTCCTGCCCTAGTCGGAAAAAGTGGCCTTTCAGCACTTACATCATACTGTATTCCAGTTGCAACCTCGTCACCCGCAGAATAACCAGCTTTGAAATCATCTGATTGCGCTGCGACATATATATCATGTTCATATAACTCATCTTCAGATTTACCTTCGACTTCAAAGTCAGCAGCAAAGTTATAGCCTCTCATATATTCATCTTTATTAGTTGCTTCAGCAAATCCAGGCAAGTCTTCCGGTTGCAATTCAGCAGGAAGAGCTTCTGTTGGCGTGTTTTTTCTTTGTCTTACCCTTATCCTAGACGATTCTGATATCATGGTGAAATCTTTTATAGTTGTATTTCTGGAAATTTCAAAAGATTCGTTAACCATATTTAGGCCTTGGTCTGACTCTCTATCGAGTGCTCTATCTAAAAGCATATGTAACTGCCGATAATAATATTCAATTTGTGTTAAAGGAACCTCTTTGCATATTAAAGTTGCAGCGTTACACAATTCAGTTATTGTACTAGGTACAAAATCCTCATCTTCAACAGGCATCTTTGGAACAGACAATTGTACAGACATATGATCTGAAACTTTTATCGGAGTTTCCTCGTCGTCTTCGTAGAATCCAAAAGGATCGGAGTTTGGTGACTGGATGTTAAATGGGTGTATTAAACGACCCGCCATATCGCCACCTTGCATTCTATTTTCATTTAATCGATTTTTTAATAAATTAAATAAAACGCGTTTCTTTACTGCTACTTTCATTTCAACCTCGCGTGATATGTACTAATTATTATGTCGATACTAATTTTGATTAACAGAATACGTAATTCCTATTGTCGTTGCTGTCCCTAATGCAAAACCACCAAAGAAAGCTAGACGTTGAATCCAATCTTTACGCGATTGTATTTTTATTTCTTCGTCACGCAGTTCAATCATTTGTTGATACATCGCTTTGTCAGCTTCTGCCCGCGCATAGTATAAGTCATATTTAAGATTAAGTGTGTCTGTCACTTTTTGCAGTTCAAATTCTTTATCCAGATCTGCTTGAAGTAATTCTTTTTCATGAGTTGTAATTATTTGTGACAATGCATCATGTGTTAGCAGCTTGCCAGTAAATGGCGCTACATCACCTTTATCAACATTTGCATAATCAACATCAGCTGCCCATAGTGTGCTTATAAAAGCAAGTAAAAACATTATTCCCCCTTTAACTTGTATTTCTCCTTTAAGATTTTATCAAGTTCTTCGGGATTGTTTTCTAATTCTTTTTGGCGCGCGGATTTAATTTTAGCAATCTTCTCGCTCTTGCGCGCAAACTCTTCCTGCGCAGTAGACCTTTTCTCAAGATGTTGTTCATATATGTCTTCTTGGGCCGAGATAATCTTCTCGCCGCGGATCTTTTCAAGCTCACCGTCACTTACCTTTACTATTGTTCTACTGTCTCTTTTTTTAGATGCTAACACACCAACACCTAATATCGCTACGATAACGCCTAAAATCCACTGCCAATATTCTTTTATTTTTTCGAACACTTATAATCCAAGATTAGTTATCATACGGTCTAGATGTAAGGACTGTGTCATCATAATCAACGCGGGATGATTGTTTAAGTAATATTTTCATCTCTTGTATATCATTGATTGCTCTATCACATGTTGCAATTCTATCATCAGTTGTGCGATCTGGACCCATGATTGAATTTGTTGATGCAATCATTGTTTCAAACTGGTATGCTATCTGCCTACCATTTTCAGATAAATCTTGAGGCAGTTGATTTGTATTGTATTTTGCGAGCGCAGCAACGACTTTTTTATTAAAGTCTCTAACAACAGGTGCTACATGTACCACGTCAAGTTGATTGATGTTTCGAAATTCTTTAAGGATTTTTTTTGTTTCTTTTAAAACTACATCTCTTAGCTTTCTTCTATTTAATTTTTTCATTTTATTAACCCTTCCATATTTTTGCGAAATCAATTGCTGATTGTCCACCAATGTACATCATTGCAATCATTCCCCATATATCTGCATCTAAACCTGCATATACTAATAATGCAGTCGCGGTACCAAACACTAACAATTTTCGTGAAACAATCTTTTCCTGCATACTATCAAGAATACCTTTTGTCTTAGTGTCAAGATATAAATCTTTTTTAAGTGCTTCTACTTTTTCAGCAGGTAAACTTTTTACTGCGTCTTTAATTTCTTCTATTCCCATAAAAACCTCTTTTTAAAATTCAGGATTATCCATCGCTCTTCGTAACATGTCCTTAAATTTAGGTATTTCGCGTTGGAGTCTTCTTTTATCCATCATCCCAAGTTTCGGGTTAGATAAAAAGCTATTTAATACCTCTTCAACTTCAGGCATTATTTCATCAGATGAATTTGCTGAAAAACGTGTCGACAGCTGACTAGCAGCCACACCCCACGCTGGAACTCTTGCCATCTTATCACCGTCACTAAGTGCAGAGGCTAAGTATACATGCACAAGGTAAGCATTATCATCATTGAGTTTCATATCTTTTAATTCTTCTTGGCGGTCTAAAGAGTGTCTTTGTGATGATGACAGTGCGTATTCTCCGTCGCCATCGTCTAATTCTGCTTGTGTTTTTAAAGCATCATATCCATATTCATCTCTTGGAAATGCTTCTAAAATAATTTTTCTAAGTTGTCTTCTTGATATTTTCATGTTATTCCTCGTCTTCTATCATACTAAATATACTTTCAACATCTGATTTGCTGAAACTTTTTTTGGCTTTGTGTTTCTTTTCTTCAACTACATCATCTAAGAATTTAATCATCTTATTATCTTCTATTTCAATTCTCTTGGCAAACGCTTCAATAACTTCTTGCATTGATAGGCTTCGTGCTGTGCATGCCATTTTGAGTGCAGTATGACTATCTTTTGTCAAGTTAAAGTGTACTGATTTCTTTACTAACACATCATATTGTCTAGACATTTTAGCCTCCACTCATTCCGGCTCCAGCAGGATTTGCCCCGATCGCGTAAGGTGCGTCCTCAACAGGCTTCATGTCAAATTCTTGTGCTGATATACCAAACTGTTCTTCTAGTACATCTAAATAACGTACTACAAATTTATCACCATAATTTTCGTCTAAGAAGTTTTTTGTTCTATTTATAATTGCAGTTTCAACATCAAGCAATTGTCTGTGATTCATAATTAAACGTGCGATTTTAATTGTGAATTTGTCGATGTCTATGTCAGGAACCGGCTCTGAAACTGCTGCGGTTGTTGTTATTTCTTCTGACCCTGTAGGTTCAGTTTCAGATTCTTCAGCTGGTTCTTCCTCAGCTGGTTCTTCCTCTTCTTGTTCAAATAAATACTTTAGAGAAGTTCTATTTAAGGACTCCATTAAGTTGTCTTCGTCATCTCTAATTGCCCTTTTTTCATATAATAGAATTAAGGAATCGATCTGATCATCAACAGAATCATCTGCCTTGCGTGCTTTAGGTTGAGTGTCTACTTTGACTCCTCCCTCTGGCGCGTCGCCTAAGTCTTCATCCTGTTCAAATAAAAATTTATATAGTTTGTCACTCATATTAACTCCTGAGAACTTGTAATATTTTGTCTGCTTTTTTGACACGTTCTTCTATAACAGGCCATCTTAATAATTTCATCATGGCTCTAGTGTATGTAGTAACATCTTTTAAGTAGTCACGATAGTATGCGTGTTGCCAAACATCCATGACAATAACAGGATATGTGCCAAACGGAATATTGTTTGTATGTAAATCGATAACAGCATTCATATAAGTCTGTGTGTATGTGTTAAAGTAGGTGACAGCCCATCCACATTGTGAGGCTGCTGCACATGCAATAAAATCTTTTTGCCAAGCATCAAAACTACCAAAGTCTCTGGATAAGCGCATATAAGCGAGGGAATCCATTTTAATTTCAGAATGAATATCGCCTATATTTGCGAAATATAGCTCGTGCAAATACACGCCATTCATATTAAATGTTTCATCAAGTTTTAGTGATCTGAATTCTGAATGATTACAATTAACATTTTGTTTGTCAGCAGTATCAAGTTTTGCACTAACTTCATTAAAGTTCTTAAGATATCCTTGATACAACTCAATATGATTTTGAAAGTTGTCGTTACTTAAAAAGTCTGAATTGAAAGTAAATTTTTTCTCAGATGCTGTCAAAGCTTCGTCAACCCTTAACGTATCACGTATTACGTCTTTAATTTTTCCGTTAAACAATTTATCCATTTTTACACCGACTCATATTCCTTAAAATCACTCATGGGTATCTCAATAAAAACTTTTTTCCCACTGTTTGGTTTACTATAATATCTATATGCGATAATTAAAGGTTCATCATTATTAATGACAATCTTTTGAATTGTGTATTCAATCTTTGTAGGCTTATGTCTTATCAACATTGCATTTGACAACATATTAATAATTTTGCCCTTTTTCTTTTTAATGCCTTTTTTTAAGTTTTCATTCAAAACTAAACCTCACCACACAATTAATTATCAAATTCGTGGTTAATTATCAACTAATTTTACTACAGAAACATCACAATCGCGCAATATTTTCACACCTGTCATATCAGGTTCGTAATCATTTATATATAGAACTTGTTCAATTCCAGCGTTAACAATACATTTTGCACAAACAGGACAAGGTGCGTGTGTTAAATACATTTTTTTTGCTTTAGGATTGTTAAAATCACACTTTATTAAAGCATTAACTTCTGCATGTATAAAACCACTTTTTCCAGTCTCGAGAGAGTCTCTACAGTTAGGACCACCTTTATGATCCCCGTTATAACCTAGTGCAAGTACTTGTGTGTTGTCATCAGAAACAATGACGGCTCCAACTTGAAACTTTGGATCTGGTGATCTCTTTGCAATGTCTTCAGCAAACCTCTTCCATATTTCGTTCCAGCTAGGTCTCATCTTTTTTCTTTCCCGTATTTGTTTGTCTATTTTTTTCTTGGTAATCTTTGATTGCTGCTTTAATTGCATCTTCTGCAAGAACAGAACAGTGAATCTTTTGGGGAGGTAATTCTAATTCTTTTGCAATGTGAATATTTTTAATCGAACTAGCTTCTAATAAGTTTTTACCTTTTACCATTGTAGTAACAAGAGAGCTTGAAGCTATAGCTGATCCACAACCGAATGTTTTAAACTTTGCATCTTCTATAATTCCCTCATCAGATATTTTTAGTTGTAGTTGCATTACGTCACCACAGGCAGGTGCGCCAACAACAGCTGTCCCTACTTGCGTCGAATCTTTATCTAGACTCCCTACGTTTCTCGGGTTTGCAAAATGATCATTTACTTTTTCACTGTAGCGCACATTTACTCCTAAAAATTTACACTTTCACCACAACCACAAGGTTGTTTCGCTTGTGGGTTTATGATGTCAAAACCTGACTCCATCAATGAGTCCTTCCAATCGATTGTTGAATTTTTTAAAAGAACCATATGTTGTTTATCAACAATTAAATTAAATTTATCAAAGTTAAATACCAAATCATTTGGAGTAGTTGTGTCTACAAACTCTAATATGTACTTGTATCCTGAACACCCACCACCCGTCAAACCAAATCTTAGTGATGAAGTTTCACCTCCGTAAGATTGTCTTAAAATTAAGATATTTTTTATTGCATTTTTAGTTACTTTCATATTACTCTTTTAAGATAATTATATATCTTTGTCAAAGAGATCTTCTATTTTAAAATCGCCAGGCAAAACAAAGCCCGCTGCTTTTTTGTGACCTCCACCACCATATTTTTTAGATACTTCTGAAACATCAATTTTATCGTGAAATGCGCGTAAGCTTACCTTAATTATTTTATCATTATGATCATAATACCAAATCATTGCAAAGTCACAGTCAGGTGCTAATCTAGCCCCAATCTCTGACATCCAGTGTGATGAATTAACGACTAACACATCCTTACCATTAATTTTTCTTGATGCAGCTTTATCACACACTTTCTTAACAACAGTCTTAGAATATGCTAAAATATAACTTCCACGCTTTACTGCATCATCAAATACAGAATCGTCCTCAAATTTTTCAAATTCTTCAAAATCGTGAGGAACCATATCAAATGCAGCACTAAATTCTTTTGAATATGGCAATTCCCAACGCCACAAGTCTCTATCAGTAATGTATTGAATAAATTTTGGTGCTTCTTTACCTGGATGGAAAAACTCCCAAGCAAGTGTGGCGCCAGACTTATTCATGTCAAATATTGTATTTGATATATCATGCAATTCTACCACAGCAGATTTATGATGGTCGATCACTAATAACTCATTTGCCTCCTCAATCATTTTTTTAGTTGTGGCGTTGTTGAAGGAAAAATCTAGTATAACAACATTCTTATCTTTTACATCTGGTGGTTCAGATCCGTGCTTGCAAGCGTAATATTCAGCGCGATTTCCTAATAGTTTCCAAGCTGAATAAGCTGACCCGAAACCATCAGTGCAGTCGGCATGATATATTACAACGTTAACACTCGAGGGCTCTAACATATATCTCTCCTAGGTTAATCACGCATATAATTATGATGCTCTTGACATCTTGGTTCATAAAGTTCTGCACCTCCGACCTGTATTTGTTCTACAGACGGATCAGAATCAAAAGTATCGACATGTTTAACACTAACTTTTTTATAAGTATATCGCGCATCTTTTTGACAAACGCTACAAACAGATTTGCACTTTACAATTTTTGTACAATAAGGCATTAATTCTTTTATTTCATGAAAAGGCTCACCTGTAAAAGACAAGTCGATCGACGCGACTACAACATCGTACCCTTTCTTGTACAACGTTAAACATGCTGCGGCGCCACCTTCGATTAAAAACAGTTCGTCAATAATAACACAGTCAACTTCTTGTTCAGCTATCTTTGTCAACATTTCATCACCTGTATTAATCAAGTGTGCTGGAATCTTGTTAAAATTGTGTGTTACAATTTCGCCCACTTGTGTGTAACGATCGTCCATTCTCGACTTAAAAGCAATTACTTTTTGTTTCTGGTAAAATCTTTTATCTGCCTGCATCAATAATTTTGTTGTTTTCGAACTAAACATTGGCCCAGTGTATAAAATTAAATCAGCCATCTCTTAAACCCCACCATTGTACTGTCTTTTCTAAGCCTTCCCAAAAATGAATCAGTGGTTCATAACCAAAATCTCTCTTTGCTTTTGACACATCTGCTTGCGTGTGCATTACGTCGCCTGATCGCCAAGGTGCATGTCTAACCTTACTACCAAACTCTGCCACAAAGTAATCTAGTATTTCCTTATTAGAGACACGACTGTTACACGCAATATTATAAGCCTCACCTTTAAAAGGGCCTTTAGCTTTTGCAGCGAGTATATTTGCTGAAACTGTATTGTCAATATAACTCATGTCTCTTGTCTGACTTCCGTCACCATCAGATCTGCACTCTAAGTTATTTTTCGTCGCGTGACACCAAGCAGAGACTGCAGTTGAATATGGACTGTCACCGTATTGCCCGGGACCAAAAACATTAAAGTATCTAAGACACACAATGTCTAGTTTGTACAAATCCCAACATTGTTTTGCAAAATCTTCTATTGCTGATTTCTGCCAAGCGTAAGGTGACTTTGGATTCTTGATAGTGTTTTCTTTTGTTGGTAACTGATCAGCGCCACCATAAACTGAAGATGAAGATGCCCAGACAATTCTATCAACACTGTCTCGAGCTGACTCAAACAGCCTTACAGTCTTCGATATATTAACATCAGTTGTATGCCATGGCTGTTCTACTGAATAGCTTACACGAGGTACTGCTGCTTGATGGAAAATAACGTCATAACAACCACCATAAATTGCTGCCAAAACGTGTGGGTCAGAAAAGCAGGATTGAATAACTAACACTGTATTATCTCTATCAGCATCTAAATTTCTAAATGCTGTATAAAATGATCCGTTAAGTAAAACTCTAGTATTTAATCCTTCTAATAATTCTAAATGACCATTTGACATGTCGTCAACAACATCTACTTGCCAACCTTGCTTCACTAATTCTTTTGTCAGATTACTACCAATAAAACCGCAGCCACCTGTCACTAATGCTTTTTTCATATATTCTCCTTAACCTAGATATTATAACCTATAACATTAAGATTTATAATACTACTTCAATATCACTTGTGTCTATATCAAACTCATTAAATATTATATCTTGCCCGCCTAGCTCTTTAATTTCCATGAGAAACCAAAAGCCGGCAATGTTTCCTTCTAACGCTTTAACAATATTCGCAACTGCCACTGCAGTGCCGCCTGTTGCAAGTACATCATCAACAATTAAAACGTTATCATCAGGCATAATATCTTCTTCATGAATTTCTAAAGACGCAGTGCCGTATTCAAGATTATAAGTTTGCTGTATGGTTTTGCGTGGCAGCTTTCCTGCTTTCCTAGCTAGTACCATAGGTAAACCGGTTTCGTATGCAAGAATTGTCCCAAAAAGAAAACCTCGTGAATCTATCGCTACTATTTTATTAATCACGCCATCGTGTTTAATCTTTCTGACATAATGAGTCATTAAGTTGCGAAATTCTGACTGGTTTTGGAATAGTGGTGTAATGTCTTTAAATACAATTCCTTTCTCTGGAAAGTCTTGGACATCAATAACTAATTTTCTAATTCTATCTAACATAAATCTATGTTCACTCATTTTATTTCCTCTGTTAAATTATATGGCCTGAGCCTACTGTGAATTTCATTTTGCAATAATTTCCCTGTCTATCACACTTAAAATATCTAAAAACCTGTGCAGTCAAATGTTTTAAAAAATTTAAATCATATTTAACTGTGTCTTTAATGTTTGATGACCTTAAGTAAAATCGAGCATCCATATAATCATCACGAATTAAAAAATGACATGTTGCAATACAACTATTATCTGTATAGATAAATCGCCTTGAATTTAAATCTTCTTTTCGATTGTATGGATTATCACCGTTTAATTCAGAACTTATTGTCTTGAACATTGCAGTTTCAATTCTTTTATAGTAATCTTTTTCTTTTTCATAAAATAACATTCCTTTGTTAATATCAGAAAAATCACCAGTATCATAATGCACAAAGTTAAAACCAATAATTTCTTGATGCTTGTTTGCAGCAGATGTACCTAACATTTGCAGCATAGAATCACGCAGATGATGCACAGATTTTCTTCCAAATGCTCGATACTGGTTAACTAGGCTAAGAACAAGAGATTCATCCACAACACTTCTGATAACTGTGACGTTAGGATAATCTTGAAACTCTTCTGATGCCTCAAAGAATAAATTGTAAAGTTTATGTAAACTAGACAGACTCTGAATTGGATCGCCGCGGTCTGTAAACCTCTTGACAATAACATCCCAATCAGGAAGGCAAATAATTAGCTGGTTGTTAAGATTATAAAGTTCACGCTTAAGTTGCTCAACATGTCTAAATGTATCTCGGCCGTAGTATTTTGCATGAATTAACATTGATAATGCTGATCGATCTTGAATATTCCATTGGAAATCAGATGCTTTATGTATCATTTCAAATAATGTTGTTTTTCCTGAACAGTCAGGACCCTCAATAAAAATGTAATCAATAGGTGTGCTGTGACTCATTTTCTATTCCTCTAGTTTTGCAATAAATAAGTTTTCGTGTTCTTTAATCTTACCATCATAAAAAACAGAATAAAAGTTTCTTCGGAGCTTTAAAGGATTTCTTTTGACGATTATCCCGTATACATGTTTTAGTACACTCCTGTCTCGGTGAGAGACTATACAAAGTTCTCCAACTTTAAATGTTTTTTCGTTTATAGTAATCACTTAACAATAGTATATTGCAAAAATTAATTTTACACAAAGCTACACAACATTTATTAAGACAATTTTTCCTTTCAGCAACTCTCTAATTTGTGCTGCTGTATTCTCAATAGAAACCTTGAAGTCTGCAAGTTTACTTTTTGTTGCCTCTGGAAATTGTGCTAGACTACTTAGATTATATCTCAAGCCTTTATTTCCATATTGTGCTAATTCCTGTACTAACATCTCAGAAACCATATCAGAAGTTGTTTGTATCATTTTCATCCGCCCAGCTTTTGTGGTTGCTAGTGACTCGAAAGCATCGAAATATTCGTTGTCTGGATAGGCTTCCTTTACTAAGTTTCTACTTAGACCAAGATCATTTGCAATTGACAACATTTCTCGATGTAGCGGCTCGACTATTTCATCTAACTCTGTACCACCTTTTTCACCTGTTGTGTCTATCAGTGCATGTAGAATCATGTGGGGTGTTGCCAAAAATTTTCCAGGTTGTGCTGACGCAATGGGTACAAAAACAATGTCGTTTTCTATGTTTAGTTTTTCTGCTTCTTGAATTGTTACACCTAAGTTTGAAAGCATATTAATTCCTTCTGCAAATAGATCAAAAATTAAATGTCTTCTTATATCCATCGATGTAAGCCTGTTTCTAGCCATCGCCATCCGCTGAGGTGACATTAGATTATAATCTTTGTCAGAAAAATACTCTCGTTGTTCCGGCGTTGCCCTTGAATATGCAAAGTCACTCTGTGTAAAATCGTCGTCATAACCAAAAATTAAATCAGCAGCTTCTCGGGATCCCCCAGCAAAAGGCACAAGAAAAACATCAGAATCAGGAAAAGATCTTCCAAAAACTTGACTTGCTTTCTTTAAAAATGATTTTCCTTTAAAATATCTTGCTGCACTTTTTTTTAATTTTGCTGGTGCTCTATCTGCTATCTTTCCAATTTTCTTTTGCAAACTTGGTGGTATCTGACTTAAGTCTCTGCCTTTAAGTTCAGCAGAAATTCTATTTAATTCGTCCCCAGACATTGTTGTAACTTTACCTTCCCCAGGTGAAGGGCCGCCAATAAAACCTTCGTAATCTTCGTTCAATAACGTTTTTATGAGTTTTTTTAGATTTAATCTGCTTATTTGCATGCAACACCCCTATACTTTACTAATTATCTAATCAGTTACTAAAGGTCTTACTTTTGCTACGCTTGTTGAAGCACCCCAGTTAGGATCATTAGACGCTTGGACTAACCAGATTGAGTATGGCACCATTGATGATGGTTTATTACCCCACATTCGAAGCCAACCTGTATTGTTTTCGTAATCAGTAATCTTAAGACGATAGAATGTCTTTTTATTCTTTGTTGTCTTTTTAATCATTTCAACAATACAACACCAAGCAACTCCTTTTTCGCCCGGTTTCATATTAAGCACAGACTTAACATTAGCGTTTTTAATCTTTTCCATCATATCATCAGGGAATGCTAAATCATCACGTGTTGCTGAACAAAGTTCTTGATACATTGTTAATTTATCAATGCGACCCCAGTCTTCAGTATCTCTTGTTTGTTCTATAAGGATAGGAAGTATTTCAGGCGCATTTTCTTTCTTTGCTTTGCGCATTGTCATGCCCCACTTACTTTTCTTCAATACATTGTAGTTTTCAATAATAATGTTATACAACTGTTTGTGATTATCTATTGTACCATCCCACATTTCTTGTAGTCCGTTAAATGCTTCGACCTGACATAGTGAAGAGAATCCGGTTTTATTAAGCTTAGAATGGCGCCATTTACCATTTTCATCGAACAACATATCAGCGACAGACTCATAAGGTCGATTTTGCATGATTTCAACAACTGCAGTTTTACCCACACCCTTGATAGAGGTCAATGGGGGAATAAATGCCTTTTTGTTTTCTGACCATTGCCAGTATGTACCTGATTCATTCACATCTGGTAACTCAATACGGTATCCCATTTCTTTAATTTCAGCAATTGCTTTTGATAGTGCATTTGGATTATTGTTTTCTGATTCGAGAATAGTACCTAACCAGTCAGTTTCGTAATATGTGTGCAACCAAGCAGCGTAGTAAGAACCAATAGCATATGCAACAGCATGTGATTTATTAAAACCATATACTGAAAAGAACTCAATACGTTCCCACAGCTCTTGTGAAATATGCTCAGGGACGCCATTAATTTCTTTTGCACCCGTCACAAACTTAACACGTGCTGCTTCGCGTTCATCACCTTTTTTACCCATAGTATCAAGTGATTTCTTAACTAGAGTCTTACGCAATTTATCTGATTCAGCCGGAGTAAATCCACCTAATTTTTGTGCAAGAAGCATGAACTGTTCTTGGAAAGTAACGTGACCAAAAGTGGGCCCGAGTATTTCCTTAATGATAGGGTGTGCATAGTGTATTTCATCAGCGCGTAACTTGTCCTTTACGTACTTCTTGTGAACATTTGCACGAAGCGGACCAGGACGATAGATTGCAGTCAATGCAGCCAGTTCAATAATGGTCGTCGGTTTAGCGTCTTCACAGAATCTCCGCGCGCCTTCTGCAGTAAATTGAAACACACCTGTCTTGCGACGTTGATGATACACGTGTTTCCACACTTCTTCATCGTCTTGTTTAACATAACGACAGTTAAGATGCTTGTCAAACCAGTCACGTATTTCAAGGAATGTAGGTTCAGTGCCTGTTTCACGTGTAATAATACGACGAATACAATTTTCAACGTCTTTTAATAATGTCAGACCAAGAAAGTCAAACTTAATAAAACCGTTGTCTTCAAGATTACGAAAGTTCATACCTTCTGTCCAAGGCGTTTGTAGTTCACCGCGAACACCGATAATAGGCATTGACTGTTCTAGCGCTTGCGGTGGACCGATAATGACACCACCTGCATGTCGACCTATACTACGATTCTGCATGAACAATGCTTCAATATGATCCTTTACTTTTGGATATTTTTCCATAAAAGAACCATATCCTTTTGAATATTTCATACAATCCTCGTGTTTAAGAACAAATACAGATTTCTCAGTATTTTCGTCTCGAGCTTGTGACATTACTTCATCTTGGAGTGGGCCGGTCATTTTATTTACTTCCCCAAAGTCAACACCGTAGAACTTAGCGATATCTTTCACCAGTGATTTAAGTTTAAGTGTGTTAAAGTTAGAAACCGGGATAACAGCTTCATCACCGTATAGCTCGCGAGCTGCATTAATTAGTGCATCACGATCACCAGCGTCAGAATCAATATCGGGCCAGGATGTACGATGACGCCCAAGAAAACGTTCCCATAGTAAATCGTACTTAAGCGGATCAACCTGTGTGATACCTAACAAGAAATTTACAAGAGAACCACCACCAGAACCACGCGCGGCGCCAAACAGAGTATGATCAGCTGCCTTATGAAACACTTCATACATTACTAAGAAGTAGTTTTCGAACCCGAGGTATTTAATGTCATCGAGTTCGGCTTTTGCCCGGGCAACGTATTCTGCATTGGTATGAAGTCCTTCCTTAATGAGGGCTGCTTTGACTTTTTTTGCAAGTTGTTGAAAAGCAGTTTCGCCAGGTTTGTTGAAATCGGGAAGCTTAACATTAGTATCAATCCAACAATCTTCACACTTTTGCCACGCAATGTCGTGTGTGATTTCAATTGACCTTTTAATCTTTTCTTCATAGCCCTGGTAAGTATCTTTGTATTCATCATAGTGCCGTGTAAATTCGTCCCACATTTGTTGTGCATTTTTAGGATAAAGCTCACACTTTAAATCCTCAAACTCAGGGAGAGGAGACGGGTCATTACCCATCCAGCCTAACTTTTTATAAAGCTCGCGGGCCTCCCACTTATCTGGAGAATAGTAATGAGAGTCAGGAGTCGCAATAAGTTGCAAACCAGTTGCATCAGAGTGTCGAAGTAGATGATGATTTACTAAATGTTGTTGTTTAAGTCTATTAAACTGGACCTCTAGATAAAAATTATCTTCACCAACAGCATCAACAAATCGATCAGATAAATACATCAACTCTTTCTGTATTTGTTCTTCAGGTATTTTTAAAGCATTACCACGCATAATACGATTAGAATAAATACCACCAAGACAAGCTGTCGAAACTGTTAACCCTTTACCATATTGTTTTAGTAAATCAAAGTCAATGCGAGGGTATCTATAAAATCCGTCAGTATAGGCACGTTTAATTAGAGTAAACAAGTTACCTAAACCTTCACGGTTTTGAGCAGTAACTACCAGATGATAACGGCGCTTCCATTCGTCTTTACCTAGATCAAAGGATTTAGTTTCTTCTTCGTTTTCGATAATATGGCCGCCTTCTTCTTCTTCTTTCAGTGCTTTAAGTTTGGCATTAGCTCGGTCTATCTTAGACTGTTCATAATCAGAACGCCAATCTTTAAGAGAAGGTACAAAGTAGAATTCACAACCGTAGATCTGTCGAAACTTGTGGCCTTGCTTTTTTACCTTCTGTGCATGTTTAAAAGCGTGTGCTAGCCCGGAGCCATTACCGTGATCAGTTAAAGCCCAAGCATCCATACCATTTTTTAGTACAAAGTCGATATGATCAGATGGATAACCTAAACCGTCAAAGACAGAAAACCCTGTATGGCCGTGAAAACCTACAAAACGATCGGGTGGTGTAATTAGCTTAATGTCCATATAAGTAAACTCCTTGTGTTTTTATTTTTATTATAACACAGGGAGTTTAAGATTACACTTTTCTTAGTAACTTCACTCGCTATATCCTTTTCCTGTTAAAAAACTCCCTGCTTTTTGCAAAAATGTTCTTTCAGGTGCAGCATAGCGATCTGGATTATCGATAGCATCTTGTATTAATCTTCCCGCCTCTTTAGCTGCTGTTTTCAATGCTTTTGCACACGGATTAAATAAATGAGCCAATGCGCCGCTATCTTGGAGTTTTAAGTTATAATTTAAATACTTGTAAGATTTTTCATCAATTTCCTTTACTGCTCTTTGTGTATCTGCATATGTTACCTTGTAAGATGCTGGTTGTCCAGGGCGATCAACAGGAATAAAACCGATCCCAAATCTACCGATGTGTTTTAATCCGCCAACGTTTCTTTCTCTAACTGCTTTCAATAAAGCGTTTACTAACCCTACATTGTTTGTTCTTTCGCAAACCTCAACTAGATCATAGTAACTGTTCATACTAGTAACTTGCATTATCAAAGGATCATCGCTTACCATCGCTGCTTCTACAACCAATTGCCTTAATTGTCTACGTGTTATTTTCATTATAAACTCCAATCTACTTTATAATTATTAACCATTTTGACAATTGTCACATAAAGCATAAATCCACCCACGTTTTTTCTGGGGTGAAGATTGATTACCACATTTTGAACAGATTCGATATGACATTGACTCTGCTAAATCAATAATCCCGTCAATAAAATCGTCACTCCCTTGAACATAAAAACGAAGCCCACCAAATTTCTCTTTTACTTGGGTGGCCTGACAGTCGAGATGTTCTTCTTCTGATTTATTTCTATTGACATTTTCTATACGATTTTGTATATTTCCACACATCTCGTCAATCAACGTATACCATCCATCACCACATGCGATTCCATAACACATTGCTGTAACAGCTTTGTCTAATTCTCGCTGCTTAAAAATCTTTGGATATTTTTCAAATAGTTTGTTTTGTAGCTCTTTTTTCATTGTCAATCCTTTGTATCAGTTTAATACCACCTTTTCGGCCGTCGTGTACAACTGCGATTATTCTTGATCCTGACAATATACGAACTTCAGTGTAATTAAATCTGTTAACAGATTCTAAAACAATTCCGTATATAATTTCACCTTTATAAGTAAGTGTTTCTATTAAGTCACCCTCATAGAACTTCATTAAAAGTATTCAGTTAGATCAACACCTTTTTCTTCTGCTTCTTCTAAGTACCTCAAAGGATTATAGCCTTCTGATTTTAAAATGCTTTCATATGACATTCGTATACCTTCTGCTAGATCTATCTTTGGATACCAGCTAGTAAACTCTCTGGCTTTTCTACCGCTTAAAATATGATTACCCATATACTCTGTCTGTGGAAGCCATTCTATTGTATCTGAGAAACTCTGTCCGCATACTTTATCCATTAATTCTATAATTTCACCTGTGACAATTGGCGTTTCAGCTGCAATATTAAAGTCATTATTCCAGCAATTATCCTCTTTCATACAAGAAAAAACACCATCACAATAATCATTTACATGCAAGTAGTCTTTAAACTTTGTTGGATCGAGAAACATTTTGACCTTAGGTATGCCGTTGAGTTTTGCGTATATCGTTTTTGCAATCAAAGAGTTCATATCACCATCACCACCATACGCAAAGAGTGGGCGAATGATCATCCACTTGGTGCTATGTGATTTAACAACTTCTTCAGCGGCAAGCTTCTGACATCCGTAGAAAGTATGAGGACCTCGATCTGAGTCTTCTTCGATAGCAGTTTCTTGATATTTTGGTGTATCGTAAATTACTGTCGTGCCCATATAACAAACAGGAATACCACATTTTTTTGCAGCACGACAAATATTGAATGTGCCTTGCACATTGGTAAGTGTTGATTCTTTGGCATTTAAAGCAACAACATCAGTACCCACGACTGCTGCATTGTGTATGACATAATCAATTTCATTAACTTCAAAAAAAGCTTGCCACGCTTCTTCTGAATTGCGATGAACACAAGGTTCACCTTTTTCTGTTGTAAATTGTGACACAAATGCTGCGTCTTCGTTTAGTTCATGAACACCCGAGATAAATTCAAACCCATGACGATCCGCGCGCTTTGCTAAATTTGTACCAATAAAACCACGTTCACCTGTTATAAAAATTTTTGACATAAAATCCTCCTTTTGTTATATTACACACTATCTTTCATAATTTCAATAAAACATTTATTTATTAAGTCTTGCCAAATAGTTATAATTAGACAAATTTCATTAAGGAGAAATCATGCTTAAAAGAGGTGACAGACAAGCAATTAAAACCTTCATGCAACCTGGCATGAAAAACGCACAATTTGACGTAAAAAATGCAATCATACTAAGACTAGTTGCGCTAGCACAAACTGAATCAAAACAAAATTTCAACAAAAAAGCAAAGTCCTTATTTGATGGATTACAATCGGCACTTAATAAAAGTTCTAAGCATAGAAACTTAAGTAGTGGAGACATCGATTTTTATAACAAAATTCTAAGTTACTTCGGTATGGCAATTGATAAAGACAAAAGAAAGGTTATAAAGTCAAAGCTAAAACAATTCATATCAAAAGCTAAGGTTTCCGTAGGTATCGATCGTGCACAAAAAGTTAAAGATACGGAAGAGAAAATAGGTAAGGATAAACTTAAAGCAGCCGCGGATGCTGATGGTACAAAGTTACAACGACAGCCTGGCGGTAAAGAACCTAAGGTTGTAAAGCAAGAAACAGAAAAAGGTACATTCAATGTAATTAAATGGATGATTACAATTATCGGTGTAGAAGGAATCAGAGACTTTGAGATTAGCGCAAAAGAACTTTTTAAAGATGTATTGTCAGGTGACAAAATTCTAAGTACTTCAATGAATAAATCAGACAATGAAAATAAAATGATGACAGCTGCAATACAAAAAGCGTTAGTACAACTTAAACACTTAGATTCCGACGATGATATCGATGGCGATTATGGCCCAAAAACAAAAGAAGCTGTTGGTAAGTTTCAGAAGGCAAATGGATTGCAAAAAGATTACAAAGTTGGACGTCAAACAATAACAGCTATGTTTGAACTGGTAAAAGGTAAAAAGCTTTCTGCTATTATGCCGATCTCAGGTAAAGAAATCAACGATGATCTCAGTGTGAAACTTAAAGATATTACTTCAGATAAGAAGATGGAATTTAAAGAAAAGAAAATTACTGATACTGGACGTGAAGTTAAACTAGACGATAAAAAGCAAAGAGGTCTAGAAGAACGAAGGTTGTTTCGTATTGACGAGCTCACTCTTAGACACCTTGTATCTGAAAAACTTAAGAAGAAAATATTGATCTAGTATCTTCCGTAGTAATGCTTTCTATATAGTGCGCCCCTGCTTAACGATTCTTGCAGGTCTTTTATTTCATCAACCTTTTCAGATGCAGCTTCAAATTCTTTCGAAGCTTTAGACCTTTTCTTAAAAAGCTTAAATCCTCTATCCAAATTTTGAATTTCCCTCTCGTCGCCTTTTTTCTTTAATTCTTCTTTCTTCTTGTTGTACGCGTTTACTACGTTTTTGACTGCTCGAGACTTTTCTCTTGGATCTTGAATTTTGGCAATTTCATCCCCAAACATCTCAGCCTTAATATCGTCGGTAAATGATTGAGTTATTACTTCATCTTTGTCCACTGCTTTGCTCGCCGCGGTGTTTGTTTCTCCTTCAGTAGTAGCAGTTATTGCCATTGCTGTAGCTTGAAGATCTTCTTTCGACATTTCATCAATTTCTTTGCACATGTTGTAGACACCTGAAATTGTTGGTTTGAATCCCGCTAATTTAGCTAAACTGACAGCGTTGTTTTCTTTGTGAGCTGCATCAAAATCCTCTTCTGTTGCATTAGTTTTGTTGTTTTTACCTAATTGCACCATCGCATAAAAGTTTTGAAATGTGCGTACGCCTGCTGCGTAGTATGGCCCTTCGACCCAAGTTTTCCACTTTTTATCTGATTCTTTGTTCCACTTGCCAGGAGCGTCATCACCAATAACTTTTCTTATGAAAGCAACTTTCTTATCTTTATCAGCTGATTTTTTTGGTTTATTCTTCTTTTCTGGTTTTGGTTGCTGTTGTTGCTGCTGTTGTTGTTGCTGTTCACCGTCTCTTTCAGCGCTGGTGTCTGTTTCACCTTCAGTGGAAGTATCAGCACTGCTCGGGTTGCTGTCTTTCGTCAAACCATCGATGAAGCTTTTCCAACCGAGGAATACAGAGGGTGCAATTGGTTCTTTGGCACCTACATATTTTTCTGGTTTTTCATTGAAATTGATATATCGGTATTTAGCATCACCATAAATTCTAATGTGTGTGGCTCCTGCAGGTACACCGGATTGATTGTTGACCTTGTAGTACCCTGCATTTTTTCTGAAATAAGTGCTCATTTCCCCCATGACGGTATTATTTGCTGCTTGTTTTCTATCATACCCGAGTGTTATGTAATTTAGTTGCTCCGGAGTGACTTCTGATGGTTTGATTTCACGGATAAAATTTCCATCCTTAGTTCCAACGTTCACGTTGCCTCGAGGACCGACCTTTATTTGTCCGGCGCCTGATTGAGCCCCGGCGAATCCTAGTGACTGCGCAGACTGTGGGTTTATAGAATATGTGCCCTTCATATTTGCTAATTCTTCAGCAGATGCTTCTACTAACAGTCTTTCACTTAATAGTCGTCTCAATTGTCGTCGTGTAATTTTCATAAATTCTCCAAAAAAAAGGTCAGAACTAATTATCCTGACCCGTTGAAAATATCTCGCTTAATTATCGATTACTCGATTTCACCTTGATATCTTTCAACAATTAATTCATCACCACCAACACAACGACCAAGATAGTCGTCAAACTCATTTAATGATCGACAAACCTTAATACCACTTGCAGCTAGCATGAGATTAAATTGCGCACCTGCAGGCAAACCATCACAGAAATACACGATAGGCTTTTCAAGACAATTGAAGTAACCCGCCTCAAAAATCGTTCCCATATCCTTGTTTCTTGTATTGCAAAGTAACCAATCACTTTCGTGTAAATGTTTTATATTACCTTCAAAAATCTGGTCTTGCATCGATTCAGCTGCATCGTTATCACAAAGATTTTCATCTTTTGGTGAGAAGTAATTAACACCATGCTTTTCAAACACAGACTTAATGTTTTCTACTTCTTGCAACCATTCCGGCGAGAACCACCCACTTGCTAAGTATACCTTCCCTAAACTCATATTATTTCCCCATAAATTGATTGTATGACGCTTTAATTGCATCGATTTCTGTTAATGTTTCATTCCACAATTGTGTGAAAACTGTTTCTGTACCTGGATTATGTGTACCGTTAATATCCTCTCGGCGTGACTGATAAATTGTATCGTTAGGATGATAATCAAATTTATCATTCTTAGGTTCAGGCCAGTACAGATTTGTGCCTCGCGATGTTTCTCCACCTTTACCATCAGGTACACGGAACGTTTTAATGTAGTGCATATCTGGTTTGTTGAAATCAATCCTTGCTGATGCCTCAGGTAAAACTTTTAAAACTTCACGTGCCATGTAAACGGCAAGTAAATTATCTGCTGCAGGTTGGATTTGCATATCTTGACGTTGTGCAATAAAACCTAACAAATCTTTGAGATTAAGACGCATCAGATAAAATGATGTCATTGCCTTTGGAAGAATCATTCTTGCATCCATCATTGATACATCTTTTGAATCTGTCATGTCTGCGTAAAGTTGCTTTGAATCACGCACAATTCTTTTATATCTTTCCAGAAACTCAGGAGAGTTTTGTACTGCTTCAGGAATAACTGCAGGATCGTCACGTAAATCGCGATCACCAGTACATTGAGCTGCGAAAGAACCCGCTCGATGTCGAATAATGTGTGTAACCTCTTGAAATGACAAGCCAGACAACTTAAAAGTAAACCCTAGGCATTCCATTGGTGTTGGTAGCGCGCGGAAACAGAGCACATCCTCGAGATTTGCAGACAATTCTTTAAGACTAGTTGTGCTTGGATTTGTCTCATCATGATGATCAGCCCAAGTTGCTTTTACATATTGCCAAGCAACATTTAATGCTTGTGAGCGTGTAGGAGCATCGATAAGTTCTACCTTAAGATGTTCAAGATTGTTATGGAAAATTGTGTGTGGTTCTTGACCAAACTTCAACTCCATTGGTAAGTCGACAGGTTTTAAATCTAGATTTTGTGGCATAGAATCTCCTTTTTTTTAATTGCTTTTTATAATATCAAAATTTAACAAAATATACAAAAAAGGCAGCATTTTTTATGCTGCCATTTGCTGTTTGAAAAGAACTAATTATTTAACGTTGTTTATAGACTGTGCCATTTCTAGGTTAAAGTCTGTTCTAATCTTGATCAACGGATTAAACTTAGCAGTTTGTCTAGACTGAACTAGAGCACCTGTCGGCTTTATCATTTCACCTGTAATATCTAAGCCTTCAAAATCAATTTCTGTTCTTTTGTTGTAGCGAACATTTTTATCTGTTTCTTGTGCTGAAGCGATTGACAAATTTAAAATTAATAGTAACATTTTTTCTCCTGATTAGTTTTAGTTTGTTGTGTTATCCACATTATTATTATACACAATATTTTACCCTGTTGCACTTTTTGTGTTACTTTTTTTAATGTTTTGTGCCACTGCTTGTATCTTTTCAAATGTAACATTTTTTTCCAAAAATAGTGCTAAGCCGGCTGCGTCTATCCCATATTTACGTTCCATTTTTGTAAATGACATAACTTCTTCAGCACGGGGTGAAACTGAAGCTTGCGCAACAATGTCTCTTTGCAAAGCCGATATTCTAACAGCAAACTCGTCAACTGATAATTCATCTGCTGGATCTGCAAAAACGCCATCATAATATTTTTTAAGTCGTTCTACTAGCCTTAAAAAACCTGGTGGGTTAATTCTACCTAAGCGCTTTTCAGATCTAAGTATATTTACAATTTTACCGATAGACTTTCCTTGAAAATCTTTTCGAAGTACCGCTCGAACCTCATTAACATTCAAATCTATTCCGGCATAAAACTTTAAAAAATTGTTTTTTACGTGACCGAGCTCATGAAGTAATAAGCGCTTAAGGCTAATTTTTGATTTTATATTTTTTTCAAATATAACAACAATTGGATTTACAATAGGCTTTGAACTAAACTTGCTTTCCAATTCTTTGTCTTTTATTATGTCCGTATCAAAATATTCTTTTTTAGGTCTTTCTTCACCCCTTACAAATTTTACGTGAAGTGCATAACCTTCATAAGCAGAAAACTCAGGATTCTTATTGATTGGATCATCTTTTGGAACTACATAAAGATGCGTCATGTCTAAACCTTTACCAACACTAGCCCTTACAACTTTATCAAATTTATCTGAATTTAAAAATTCTTGTTTAAGTTGATCTCTTGCTTTTTCAAATTCAGAACGTATAGATTCTGTATTAACGCTTTCTAATAAATAGTTTTCAATAATTAGACTTAACTGGCTTTTCGATAATCTCATTCTTCACCTTAATAAATTTTCACTCTTTAAAATGGAAATAGCTTGACTATAAGTATTAAAATGAAAGATATCTTGATGGCTTAAATGCTCGTTATATGATTTATTAGGTACCAAACATTTAATTCCGTGTTTTGCGTAATCTTCAGCATGTTTTGGTGCATCATCAATTGCGAATTTAATTGCACCTGCATCATAGTATTTTGATTTAGCACACCATCTAAACTTTTCAGGTGAAAAGCTTATTGCATCACACGGAATATTTTGTTGCCAGATCCAAAAATACGTGTCATACAAACATTGGAGTTCTTCTTCTGGTCGTGCTGTTAGAAGATGAATCCAGTATCCTCTATTCTTTAATTGCCACAGAATTTCTAAATTGTCAGTGTCTATAGTTAAGTTTGCAAATCCTTCGTCGTCAAGAAACATCTTAAATACAGATTCAGAGTTAAGGTTAATTTTTGAAAGTGCTGTGATAAAGTAATATTCTTTAGAATCTACATCTGCCCTTACACCAAATTTTTCATACAGCCAATCAGAGAAACCAACTCGAAAATTAGCTAGAACATCATCAATATCAACAATTGCAACAGGTTGTCCGGTCCATTTTTTCTGCTGCAGCTCGTAATGCTTATTAAGATAAACATCCTTTTTCTCAAAAGCCCTTTCAAACTCTGAGGATGTTATCTCCCATGTATTCAGTGTTGCCATCATATATCTAATAACATCAACCGTCTCATACAAAACAGTTCTTCTATTAGCTAGGGGTTCTGAATGTTGATGGTGGTTTTTATAGTTAGTTGCATTTACTAACGCACTTAGTTCTGCGTGTGCACATAGTACATTATCTTGTGTTATCTTCTCTTTTAATTCTTGTGATAATTGATCACCGGGGCCAACAATTTTTTTGTTATATTGTAATTGTTTCAATAGCATTTGTTTGAATGTCAAAGGTCACCTCAGCTTCGGTTTGTTGGTTTAAATGTTTTTTAAAGGTATCTACATAATACTGAAAATCTTCAGACTTTACATTGTTAAATAAAAACATTGTATTTCCTGCATTAATTGATCCTGAAAAAGAACCATACAGATCGACCTTTACTTTGATTTCCTCAAAGGACAAATCTGTTTTTTTACCATTAAATGTCACGTTTGATTCCACTACCACCTCAGTAACCATTAGTAAGACGTTGTCTTATTTTCTCATCCTTTTTTAAATATGCAGTAAACAATTCTTTTTCATCAAACCCAGTTACTATTAACATCGCAAAGAAATAGTTTAGTGCATCGACAATCTCTTCTAAGAACTCTTCTCTATCAAGTGTATGCTCAATGTTTGTAACACGATGTGGTTTCCAGTTTTTTAAATGTTGTAATGCTTCAAACATTTCTTCAACACCTTTAAGTGCTAAATCACGACAAACTTGCTGAGATGCTTTTTCTGAGATGTCAACAGGAAAATCTGGATATGACCCTGGAATAACCTCTTTCATAGTTTTCATAAAAGACAGTCTTAATTTAAACATTTCTTCAAGTTTACATTCTTTCATTACTGTTCCTGTGTTTCTGAATTCTCTGTTACTTGCTGGAGCATCTTGTTGATGTTTTCTTCTTGATTTTCTTCGTATTCTTTGTTGAGAAATAATTCATCCTCTTCTACAGTGAGTCTAACCATTCTAAAATGGTCAACAATATCTGTACCTGTTAATAATCCTAACTGTAAAAGTTTAACAAAGTGTGCGATTACGCTATCATTCAGTTTTACATTTTCATTCATAATATCTCCTTACTTTTGAATGGCTGGCACCCAATGTGTGGTCCTTTTATCAAGAGTTTTTTCTTTAATAATTTTATTACCACAAGGTGCAGTTTTTTGATTATACACAGCAAAGCGCTGACTGTACAAACCTTTTTTTCCGTTTGGCTTACGATAGTTCTGAATCGTTGCGCCGCCCGTTTTATAAGATAATTGTATGATGCGCCTGCAAGCGTGGAATAACCTGTCAGACTCTTCTGATGTTATATGGGCACAAAAACGATGTGGTGATATTTTTGCTTCATATAAACATTCAGCTTTCAAGTAGTTGCCTATCCCACTTACATTTTTTTGATTCATTAAAAATTCTGTTATTGTTTTATGAGAATTCTTTTTAAGAATTCTATAAAAATAATTTGGGCCCCAGCCGTCTTTAAGAAAGTCAGGTCCAATTGATTTTAACTTTTTGTCTAAGTCTTTTTTAAGCAAAGCGATTTTAAAAGTACCGAAATTTCTAACATCATTATAATATAATGGTGCTGCTTCACCGTCAAAATCTAATTTGATTCGAGCATGATTCGATGCACTATTTGACCACATACCAGTCATACCTAACGTGTTAAAAAAGTAAACATTTTCTTGCAAACAAAAGTATATAAACTTACCTTTACAGTCTACAGATTCTAAATTTAAAGGGAGTCTCCAAGATGGGTTGTTAATGTTGACAATAGGCTTTTTGGTGTATCTTCCAGACAAAACTGTTAGTTTTGTGAGAATATTTCCTTCATATGATTTTAAAAAATCAACAGTTGTTTTTACTTCGGGTCCTTCAGGCATTTATTTCCTCCAGCCAAGATTTATAATTTTTAAGTGCACTATCAGTAGGAATGACTTCGCGCCATTCTTCTTTTACGAATATTCTATACGCATCTGAGCCATATTTACCAATACCATATAATTTAGTGGCATCGTCTTCCCAGTCTTTTTTTAAATAATCAGATGACATCTTTTTTAAAGCCTTTGTTCGCCTATCAACTAAGCCTAAAGGTTGAATTAATTCTTTCAACTCGTTTTCATTTAGATCAGAAGCAGCTAGCGGCGTTGGCCATTTCTGTAGAAACTTCCAAAAATAGGGTTCTGACGCTCTTCTTTTTGTAAGGTTGCAGAATATACAACAAACAAAGATCTTCCAAGGATCTTTATTTAGTTGTTCTTGGAGTAATCCAAAAGGTGAAATTAACATTTATTTTCCAATTAAAAAGATATATATTAATATTAACGAATAAGGCGGAGTTTTACATGAAAATTTCAAAAAGACAACTCAATACAATAATTCTAGAGTTTCTATTTGCTAATAAAAGAAATAGCCAAATGCTTAACGAGCTTAAGTCAGTATCAGGTGAGTTTGCTAATTTTGTAGCGAAGGACATAATTACAGACCAAAGTATACTCTCAGATTTCAATAACTCATTAAGTGTGCTGGACGACGTAGTTAAAAAAGTTACAACTAGTAATTTTGATGATTATCTTGCAAAATACGGTGGAGCATTATCAAAGATCGGTTTTTTGTCTGGAGAAAGCTTAGCGGCCGGAGCGAGTGCCTTTGGTTTAGGCGCGGCTGTTATTGCAGCTTACTCAATAGTACCGGCAATATTAATTAATACAATTGACAATTTAAGTACTGTCGAAGGGGCATTAAGAAATTTGCGCAAGATGTATGACGACCTAAATAGTGACAGAGCTAAAAGAGTAAAACAGTATGGTATGGATTTAACTGATTCAGACTTTGATAGTAAAGATGGGTTTGCCGAAGTAACTGCTAATTTAGGTATCAAGAATTACGGTGAAAAGGAAATGATTCAGCATTTAGCTGCTGAGCTTATAGAAGTCAAAGATAATAAAGTCTCAATGAAACAAGAAGGCGTTGCTTTGGATCTATTAACAGATGGTGTAATTAGCTCTAATTTTTTCGATGAAATTAAAAAAGAATTTAAAAGACAAAAGAAAGAATTAGAAAACGCTCCAGAAAAGTTATATACAGAAATGTTAGAATATATTCAAAAGACAGCTGGGGACGTAAAAGAAGGCAAGTCTGCTGCGAAACAAGCTGCAAATGATTTTGCTAAAGCTGGTTTTGATTTAATATTCCCAGGTTCATCAAATGTGGCTGGAATGTTATTTTCAGCAGCAGCTGATGCTGCAACTGCTTAAAATTTTAACTATTTTAAAGAATTACGTCTATTACGTCTCAAATTATGGGGTCTGGTTCCTGTTTTTCTTTTGACATATCGCCTTTTTACAACGTTTTTGACATCGCTGTCTTTAAATTCAAAGCCCATATGCGCAAGTATTTTTTTAAGCTCTGCGTCTTTTTGTTCAGGTGGTACATGATACCACTGCCAAGCAATGAGTGATTTTATTTTAGAAATATTTTCTTTTTTAAAGTTACTAGTGGGTGTTATTTCTTCGTCGACGACATTATCTGGCAATGACAAATTCAAGTCAAAACCCACCATCAGCAAATCACTATATAATTCTTCACTATAAGCATTCTGAGTAATCCTGTATTGATTTGTAAGTTGTTGTCTTAAATGCTCTGATGGTATTTCCAAAGTTTTATCTGGGTGTGTCACCATTACGATCTGACGATAAAGTTTTTTTGCCCAAGGTTTTATATCATTACTTGCTTTGTTTGCACTCTGCGTCAATCCTGGTGTATCTGGTGTTGTTATATCAGTGATGTGAGGATCATTACTACTTACATTCCCCATAAAAGTTTTATCATAGCGATCTTTTTCTTCTTGGGGCACTTTTTGATCATGTAATTTTTTTCTAAAAAAGGAAAGTCGATAATTTAAATCTGCATTACCTTCTTCATATTCATTTTTAACTTGCAATTCTTCTTCAAAAATAAATTTGTATTCAAGTATCTTAACCCTGTCTTCTCTCTTGTATTTCATCATATAATTCTTTTATAAGTAACAGCGGCCATACTGGACACATTTTAATGTAGAGTTCAAGTTGTTTCTGCTTCTTTTTGATTTTATTTCTCATTTTTAAGTCAACTTTTGATGGAATCATTTTCACTGTAGATAATTGATGATTATGTAAATAAGCTAAGAAAAAACCGATAATAAAATAGACAATTAATAATTTCATTTACTTCCCTTTGCAAGCTTTTTAATTATATTCCTAATGTCCTGGTCTGTTAACTTTTCTTTAGTTTCTTTAATGACCCTTTCTCTTTTTCTATTATTTACTCTGACTCTTCCTGTTTTATTTTTGCTATTAACCTCTACGAGAGAAGCTGATGTTTTAACTTTTGGTTTTGATCTAACTGTCACTGCTTCTGCAGTCACCTTAAGTCTCTTTTCAAATGCACCTTGCAATTTAAGAGGTTCAAAAAATCGATCATCTACGACGACTTCTAAAGTCATATCGTAGATTCCCTCCTTTATAATGTGATCTAATGGAGGTAAAGTAACAGCAACTTCATCCCCCGTGCTTTGTCCTTCAAAAGCTAACATCATGTTTTTTGATTCTAACATCAATCTGCATTTTGCTGTTCCTGGTCGTGTACCTTCAACTTGTACTTGAAAGGTTAACTCGTTTTCTTCATCAATCATCAATTCGATTGTCGACATCTTTGTTCCTCACGTGTGTTACTTTCACCTTAATTTCTGGTTGTCTTACAGCCAGCTTTGTAGGTGTCACCTGGATTTCAGGTGTAGGTTCATCTTTATAAGTTGACCTAACTGTATTAATTATCGGTTTGACAAGATCTTTTCCATTAATTGCAACTAAAGCTACAGTTACTTTAAGTTCTTCAAGAAATTCCTCTAATTGTTGTTTTGCCTTGCGTCCTCGTCTTACTGCACCTCTAACTGCTTCTACAGCTGCGACTGCTACTGTGGGTAAAAATCCGCGGACTAACAAGTGAGTTGGAGCACCTCCAAGCCCTCTTGTAACAAGCAAACCGCCCGGGCGAGAAGTGACTGCCATTAACTAACTCGAGTTCTTTCAAAAATCTCAGTTATTGAAGCACTTCCATTTCTATCCTTAAGATCGTATCTAGCAATTTCTGTGACATTGTCGTCTTCATAGAATATCATCTGATTGTTGTTTTCATCAATTTGCCACCGGCCTGTGTGAATGAAGCGTGCCATCTTCTGATCCATTTTAATTTCTTCTGTTGCGTAAACACGTGTGTTCCCGTTTACCGACCAAACTATTGACCCACTAAATCTATTATTAAGATTTAATTCCACACCATAAAGACCTGTACTTGATCCTAGTTCGTATATTCCTGTGTTTGTTGCACTTGTTATCTCGGAGCCTAGCGTGTCGTAAATTTCGTATCTAATGCTACCAGAAATTCCAGAATATCCTTTTCCTAAATTAGCTGTCTGTAGTACTTTCAACTTCTTCCTCTTCGTTTGTTTCTAATTCCTTCGGGTTTTGTTCCAATTTTTCTTCTGTTTTCTTTGACAATTCTTTCGCTAGATTTAAAGGATCGTTTCCCAACTTAGTTTGGTTCTCTATCTCATTAAACTGATTTAACAAATTAATTCTCAAAGAATTCTCGGTTGTTTGGCTCAAAACAAAATCCCGAATATCATATAATACGCCTAATAAGTATTGTATTTTTTGTGAATCATTTTCAAAATTTTGAGAAATACAATTTTTTAAACTTGCATCAACAAAAGATTTCATTTGTGTTAATTGAAATAGTGTTTGTGCTTCAAGTTTAGGCTCTGTTGCTTTTTTAAATTTTTTAATCGACATATATCCTCCTAATCAAAATTAATTATAAAAAAAAGAGAGGGATAGTAAATATCCCTCTCAAGTTTATTGTGTTATTTTACTTAGTTAACGAATTAACCACGCTTAATAACTTGAACTACATCGCCCCCTTCTAAAGCAAACGAGAAAGAGATTTGAGTTCCAGACTCAATTGAATAGTCACAGTTATCAGCAGCTCTAGCACCAGAAGAACCTGATTGCAGTAATTGACCGTTAACATATACATCAAGCTTTGAACCTTGTGTGTCTGACTGAACTAAGCCGGAAACTGCGTTAGATCCAGCAACTTGTCCAGAGTTTATTGCCAAAGCCGTATCAGCAGCATGACCTGCGCTACCAATCTCAAAGACACCTTTCTGAATTGCAGAAGCACCGACTGAAGCGAAGCTTAACTGCCCAGAAGCGTTAGATATCAATGCTTGTCCACTTACGGTTGCGTCTGCAGCCGGAAGAATCAATTCAACATTACTCGTTATTGCAGGTGCTTTTAATTCAACATAATGACTTTCTGCTGCATCAAAGAATTGCAATTTATGAGCGCCAGCACCACCTCTTAGTTCTGTTTGAGAACCAGATATCGTCAAGTGTCTAGTAACCCCACCATCAAGTTGGAGCATTCTATAACCGTCAATATCAATCGCTGCGGTTGAAGCATCAACATTTAAATCGAAGTCAAGCTTTAAGTTACCAGATGCTTCTTTAAATCTAATTTTATCAGAATTAGACTCAAGAACTAATTGGCGACCTTCTGATGATGAAAGTATGACCTGACTTACGTCCTGCTTAAATGAAGCTACGTCATTCTTTTCAACCATGAAAGCAACTTTTGTTTGTCCTGCAAGTACTAAATCATTAGCGTTAGAAGCTGACAAAATCGATTGCGATTTATCCAACTTAATCTCTAATTCTGCGCCGAGATTCCCCATGTGAAGAAACTTTGTCGTACCTTGTGCTGCGTCAAGCTGGATATTTCCTTTCGACCCAGAGATTCTTAAGTCGTTAGATGATCTGTTAAACTTACCAAACTCGTTTTCTGCAGAATATAGTCTAAGGTTTCTAGAAGAAGAACCTAAGTCTATGTCAATGTGCTTACCAGAATCTAAAACCAAAGATTCACCTGAAGTAATTTCTAAAGAATTAGCAGTACCTTCAAGTGAAGTGGCAAGAGCTATGTTATCGTTCGCAGTTTTTAATTCAAATTTTTGTGCACGGAAACCGATATCAAAGTTTGATGGTACTGAATTAGCAGCAGAACCACTTTGTGAAGAAACAGTTCCAAGTGCCCAAAGGTCATTACCAATTCTTGCGAATGAAACGTCCGGGCGAGCTGATTGGTTCGAACCAGATGAGAAAACGATACCAGCAGGTGTATTTGTAGATTGTGCGCCATCTGCTAGAAAGATGAACCTATCATCAATTGTAACAGTCGTTGAGTTAACTGTTGTTGTTGTACCATTAACTGTTAAATTACCAGTAATAGTTGCGTTACGTCCAACTGTCAAGTCTTGTGATGTACCAAGCGTAAGTGTTGTTCCATCAAAAGTAAGGTTTGCATCACCTGTTAGAGCGTTTGCAGCGTTAGCGAAAACAACGCGGTTTGCACCAATACTAGTATCTGTCAAAGATCCCGTAACACCTGTAGCGTCTACTTGTCCAACATGCAAAGTTCTCCAGTGTAATGATGAACCACCTAAGTCACGAGTTCCGTTTGCTTCTGGCAAAAATGAACCTGTAAGACCTAATGTATTACCGGTACCCGCAACAGAAAGAATTTCTGTTCCGTCATCTCTACCAAGAATAGTGCCGGCACCGTTTGCGTATGTAACACGAGCGTGACCGTCGATATCTTTTAATGTACTTGTTGCACCGCCGGCGAAAGTATCGCCACCGTGAATTCTTACCAGCTGAGATGCGATATCAGACATGATGCCGACAAAAGATCCAGATGTAGCAGTATACGCCGCTAAATTAGCAGCACTCGAGGCGGCATTTGTTTGTATAATCCCACCTTCTCTATCTCCGAATGAGCCTGTAATTTGACCCAGTCTGATTTGTGTTTTTGAAGCCATTATTTTCTCCTTGTTTTAAATATAGCTTTTAATGAATGTTTTAACTATAACTATAACTATTAACAACGAAACACAACTTCAAATACTTAACCCTAAATTATTATGAGTTTTCCAAGTTATATATCTACCAATTTGGTTTTTGATCTTTAATTTTTTGATCTTTAATTTTTGAACAAAATATTTTTTAAATTTTTAACGTGTGCATCAAATTTTGCTGACTCCGAATTGACAAATTCAACAGCAAATTTATCAGCCTCATCGTTAGGATCTGCGAACTCAAATCGGAACCTACCGTTGCGCTCTCTTGCTGCAGAAATTAATTTCATTCCTTTCATCATAAGAAACGCTGCAATAGCTATATCTGCGGTGATAAACTTTTTAACGCTCATTACGTCACAACCTTGTTATACATGGCAATTACTACGCTCCCTTCGTCTGGAACCGAACCGGTTGTAAAAAATATGTTTGAACCGGTTACTGAATAATCTTGAAAGTCTGTTAAAGCTGGGGGTGTTTGGAGTAATCCATTCACAAATATACTTATCTCATTTGACGCAAAAGGTGTATTTGCGAGAGTAAATAGTGTGTTCGAACCATTGGTACTACCACCACACAATTCATTAAATACCATTTCCTTATTGACTTTTAAAGTAATTGCTCCATTAGACGCACTTGCTACATTTATTCCAGTACTAGACTTTATAAAAGAAGTACCATCAGCAAGATTTGTTAAAGATCCGGAAAAACCTAATGAAGCTGTGACAAATCCTGCAGACTGGAGAGCATTAGCTGTTTTATCGTACGTTAGATCTGTATCACCGGCAAAAGAGCCTCCATCGTTAAACTGTATTTGTGTGTTAGCTCCACCTGGTGTACCACTACCTCCACCACCGGTGGAGGATATTGTTATCTGCCCATTAGAGGCTGATGCAATTGTAATATTACTGCCTGCAACGAGATATGATGATCCGTCTGTTAGCTTTTGGAGCGACCCAGAAAGAGAGTTTTCAAAAAATCCTTTATCAGCAAAATCGCCAACGTATGCAAAAGCTTTAGCGTGTGCAGGAATTTTTGATGAGTTAAAATCTTGGAGAAATAATATTCCGTTGTAAAAATCTACGTTCCAGTCTACATTGTCAAGTAGAGGTATTTCGTCCCCAATACCTCCTGAACCGTCGTCTTTATATATTTTTATAATATAAGGGTTAGGAGCTGTTTGAGAATAGAAAGGTGGTACAAGTTGTACCTTTCCTAAGGTTTCATGAACTATTTTGCTGTCGTTAAAATTACCATTTCCTTTCTTTGGATTACTTGAATTTGAAGAATAATCTGAACGAAAAACAAACTTATAAGTATGCACACCTGATGTTTGTGAAGATTCTCCAGAATCTGTACCTGAGCCTCCGTCTGGGTTCGTTTCATTCGCATCATATGTTGTACCGGTAAGTGCGTTTAAAGCAAAGTGAATGTATTCTACCGTCGCAGGTGAACCATTCGAAGCACTTTGCATCAAGTATAGTGTTTGTGCAGGATTTGCAGGAACACTTTGGCCAAATAAAAGTGAAGTACTGGCCTGAATGTTTGAGCCAATTAATTCTTCACCATCAGTTTTTAAATTAGATGTATGTGCTTTACCCAGTAATTTTTTCTGTGCAAAGAAAGTTGCGGACGTGTTACTCTTACCTGCCATTATCCGCTCCAGGTCACATTAATTGAATTTAAAAAGCCAGTCCAATCCTTATGCGCAGAAATCTTTATAACAAAATATTCTGCTCCTGAGGATGTGCCATCAACTGTTTGGCCATTAAATGTAATTACATTTGATGTGCCGGCTTTGGATATTGTGCCATTTAAATCACCAAATAAACATCCATCACCTGCGCTTATATTTCCTGCGCCGGCTGAAGGCTTGCCTAAGTCAAGAAAAGCTGTTTTTCCTGGTATTCTGACTTCTACAAATATATTTTTATTTGCACCTAAGGTCGCTTGGTTTGCTCCTGTCTTACCGACCAATGATGCATCGCCTGCTAATGATACTGTTATTCTTGCTAAATCATTAGTTGTAGGATTTAAAAATGCTCTATAATATTCTCTTGTTGCAATGCCTAAACTGCTATAATTTACATTTGAATCAGGTCCTTCAAAAATACCTCCTTCTGAGTAATTTCTAAAATCACCAGTATTTCCTCCGTCTAACGGACTTATTAGTCTTGTGTCAAACTGCATAAGCCCTGTGTAATACCCGGGAAATCCAATATTATCGTTTAATGATCCCGTAGATGACCAGTTATTAAGTACATCTGTAACACTATTCTGTGTGGTGTAACTTCCGCTTTGAATTCTAAATAACTCTCCTGTGAAGTTCTCTAATGTATTTGTATTTGATGTGTCACTTGAAGAGTAAACAAGTAAGACTGACGATGTCATGACAAGTGTATTATGTGTATCCAAGTTACTTTTTAAAGGATGATCAAAAACTAGAGATCCTGTAGTTGAGTGTTTTGTATAATTTGCATAAGAACCACTTAGGGATCCAGTTAAAGAAAAACGTAGTGATCCAGAAACGTGACTAGGCTGTTGTTCTGAATTAGTAGTTGTTGCAAGATTTTGAAGTGTTGCTGTTGATGAAGTAGTTGTTTTTGTAGAAGTTAGTCCGCTACCAGACTGTATTATCTTTACACCTGACGCATTATTAAGATTATTAAAACTAATAGCAGAATTACTGTCAGAGTAAACATTTCTGTAAAGATTGTTAATCTGCACCTCTAAACTACCACTCGGTTGTATAAAGTATTTTACACCGCTTTGATGAAATAGTGTGTCAGACTTAAATGGTTTTAGCGTTAAGTTAGCGATACTTAAACCATTGTTATCATCGTCATTAACCCATTCAACGTAATTTGTAGTTCTTATGCCCCACGTCCCTACATGCTTGACCCTTGCGTAATTCCAACCTTTTCTTTGTGCATTTGTATGCACTCGATATTTTCCAGTTCTCTGTATTTCTAGAAAGTGAGGTACTTCATTATCAAACTCCGCTGGTCTCCAAACACTTAAATCAAAAAATCCACTACTATTTGTGAAAGATGTTCCACCTGTGCCGTCATCAATTCCAGGCTCTCCTGACCCAACCAAGTTAAATGAACCGGTTAGTTCAACTGAATGTAAATCAACACCGTTGACTTCTAATACCAAAGAACCACTATTTGCGTCTGAGAATGCGTTTGCTACAAAATCAGGTGAATTAGCTGACACATCTTCGTTGAGTCTACCCTCAACTATTCTGTCAAAGGCAAATACTGATCGCCTTAGATTGTTGGAATTAGAATCTGTCTTATACAGTCCATTAATATCTACAGCTGAGCCTAAACCTGCAGAACTGCCTACGTTTGAATAACCTGTTATAGATTTAGAAACACCAAATGATAAATTTGAGTCTATTCCGTCATCGTCACAGTCAATATCATCTAAGTCAGGTATTGGCGTTATTGTTCCTGTACCTGCGCCAAACGAAACTGTTATACTATCAATATATCCAGTCCATCCAGCATCCGATTCAACTCTAACGCCGATGTATTCGTTATTACCTACACTTACAGTTCCCAGTGTTACTATATTTGTAGCGTTAAGTGTACTATCAAAACTTAGACTACCGTTTGCTGTATGTGCCCCATCATTATCGGCGTAAGAATCAAGTACAAACTCGGATGCTAAATCTAACCACCCGGTAGATCTAGTACCATCACTTGGAAATTTAACAAAAACTCTTATTCTACCACTATTTAGTGCAGTAGCTGCTGATACAATTGTTGAACCTACACCGTTAATTGCTATAGAAAAGTCTTGTTTGTCAGAACCGGTTTCGTTTTTAAACCAACGATAGAATGTCCTTAGGCCAGATTGTCCTGAGTAGTTAGGATTGTTACTTGGAGCATTATCTAATTTACCACCATCTGAAGTTGAACGGAAGTCACCAGATCTAAGTGTGTTTGTGGGAGAATACAGTCTGGTATTATAGAATTGAAGACCGTTTGTGTGTGCTCCATTTGACGCTGTCATGTGTCTTGTACTGTCCCAAACATTAGAATTGTCGACGAGAGATGCTTGTGTATCGTATGCACCACTTATAATTCTAAAATTCTCTCTTCTAAAGTTTTCTACGAGTGACGTTGAATTATTTGTCAGGTTGTACATTAAAATACCTGATGTCACTGAAGATCCTGCTGAAGATAGGTTCGATTTAAATGGGTGTGTAACGTTTATAGATCCTGTTAACGCGCCACTCAAAAAGTAATTTGCTGAAATTGTTCCAGAACCAGTAATATGAAGTACTTTTGTATGATCTTCTCCAGCGCCTATTGTAGGTTTGGACTGTGCAGATATTGAAAAACTAGGACTTGAAGATTCTAGTGCGTTGTTATTAGTGGTGAAAGTAATATTATTATTGTCATAGACTAGCTTATAAGCATTTGTTACTCGGGCTTTATACGTTCCGCTACCACTTCTAAAATATTTTACACCCGAAAGGTGTACACTTCCGCTGCCTTCAAATGCAATAGAGTTTCCTGCAGCAGCTAGACTGTCATTATTGTCGTCATTTACCCATTCTAAATAATTTGTAGTGCTAGTCGATCCACTTTTTACGTGCTGAACACGCGCATAATTCCAGCCACGTCTTTGACTACCTGATGCGATAACAAACTGTCCTGTCCTGTGTTGAAAAGAATTAAATGCGTTTCCATTTGAAAATGTTCCGGTTGTGGGTTGCGAAAATAAATTAAATCCTGATCCGCTTGCATCTAAGTGTGAACCAGTTCCTAAGCCTGATGTACCGCTACCGATTTGTGCCACTGTTAAGTCTATTTCTTTAATTGTCGTGCCGTTAACATTTAGTCTTAGTACCCCTACTTCGGAATCACCAAACGAAAAAGCAGGAAAATTTTGGACGTTATTTCCTTGGCTGTTAGCAGTAACATCAGCATTTAAAACTCCGCTTATATGTGTGTCGCCGTCAAAAGCGCCTAACCTAATATTGTTACTACTTGTTGTTATATTATAAGCACCATTAACATCTACAGCAGCAGCGACTCCAGCTGTTCCTGCAACACTTACATAAGCAGGGCTAGCAGATGATTGATCATTTGAACTCCCAAAAGAAAGAAATAAATTTGTACCGGATTGTAGTGAATTTATATCATCTAAACCTGGCGCAGGTGAAGGTGCGAGGGCCTTAAGTACCTCGTTAAACCTGTCTACAGCAGTACCAATGGGTGTATCTATTACAAAATCAGTAAAAAGACCGTCTTCATAAGTTCCATCCTCAGCTTCACCAATAGCTGTTCCTGCATCTAAACTTGCAGTAATTGCAAAGCTTCCGCTTCCATCATTTGATATAGTTATGTTAGGGCCGGCTGTTAAACTTCCCGATAAAAAACCGCCGAAACCGTCGGCAACCTGTATTGACCCGGCCGAGCCAGAAGACTCGTTTACTCTTAAGGCTGTCATTAACTATACTCAAACTAAAACAAAACTAAACTAAATACACAAGAGAATAATCTCTTAAACATATAAATATATTTATTCCACGAAAAAAGTAAATTCTTTTTTAATTTACTTCATACTGTCTAACATTGATTGTATATCCAAACCTGCACAATCAATTTTTCTGCGTGTTATATGATAATGACTTACAAAACCTTTAAATCTGTTTGAAGCTACTGATGTAGAGACTGCTTTTAAAGTTTTCCCTTCCTTGTCAGTAGGACATTTTAACGGCACGCCAATTCCTTCGTGAACGGCATGCCACAAAGCTTTGAGTGCTTCAAGCTGCACATCATAAAAACCAGTAAAATCTTTCATAGAACTACCGTGAACAGTTTCCCCACTAATAACTGGACGCTCACCGAAACCGTTCTTTTTATACCAACTTTGGTATTTTAAACTATAAGCATTTGATATTTCAACGCCTATTGAACTGTGGTTGTGTTTTTTGCTTCCAGCATGCCAAGCAGCGTGATTTGTATCGAGAAGCTGATATATTGTTCCACCGTTATCTATGCAAAAATGAACGGATATTCCTCTCTTTTCTAAAACTCTTGCGCAAGTTTTACTATTTAAACAAACATCCCAATGATTAACAAATGTTTTAATTTCACGAGGTTCAAAGTATGGCGTGTAACCTTTTGTTAATTTCAATCCATTGTCTTCAGACCAAAGTACAACTTTAGGCCAATTAATTGGAATAAAATTTCCATGATGAACTATGAACGATTCCTCTTTGTCTTTAACTAAATCAGGTTCATAGTCATCTATTTCACTTTGTCGTTCAGTAAATATCCTCCTATGTGTTCCTGGCCCACACAAACCGTCTGCTTTCAGACCATTATCTTTCTGCCACACTTTAATTGCGTCAACTAAATCTTCATCAAACTCTCTACAACCAAACCACTCCGGAGTCCAGCCTAACTTTGCAGCTGAACTCTCGTTATAAAATATTTTATCCACTATATTCCTCTTTTGACACGCTGTGTTAATAGATACGCGTATCCTTCGTATTGATTGGCTGCGGCCGCGAGATAATCATCCACCCCTAACGACAATGCGCCACCAGACTCAAGTATTCGATATAATTCAGTTAAATTTGCGATGTGATTGCGCATGTATTCTAAACCAATTGCAGCTATAGCGTCTCCGCCCCTGTTAACAGGGGACTCATATTGAGAAAGTACTTTTGCTGATATTTCTGTAATCATCATCGGGCATGCCACATTTTCTGTGTCTGCGATCATAATTGATTTTTCAACTAACTTATCAAAATCTTCCGATATTCCATTATAAATTTCACCATACAAGTTTACGTGATCGCCGGCAAACCCTGGACCTTTTGTAACTTGGTGTGCTGCGTGGAACCACGTATGCAAACCTTTTGTACAACCAATATAACTTAATAGTGCGTCCTTCATTTAATTCTCCAAGTATTATTGCGTATAATCAATTGTATCTCGGATTGTAATCAATTGATTTTAAAACACTGAGAGCTTTTTTAACAAAGTCAAGTGCATACGGTGTATTCGCGGCTGTCTTTTCATCTGCAAGTGGGCCGTGTCGATCATTTAGAGCGAACAAAAAAGCTAGCAAAACATCTTTGATACGCTGTGCTCTTTGTCGATAAATCGGGTATTGATCTGCCATACTAGGTAGCGCGCGAATATAATCTAACAAGTAACTTCCCATACTCGTTGCAGGATTCATGCTGACAATTGTATCAGTTATTACCATTGGGTGTTCTGCATTACCATTTGATATTCTTTCAATTTTATCGATAAATGCATCAACTTCTGCGTCCTGTCGCGACAAGATACTCATTGATTCATTAATCAATTTACGCAATTCATCTCTATTAATTTTTTTCATTTTCAAGCCTCCCTATTTTTATATTCTTAATTATTCGAATTCGATAGTAACATCCACATTAACACTAATTTTAGGGACTCTAATGTGATTTGCCAAATTGTGTTTAACACATTCTTTCGCATCAAGAAACCAGTCTGCATGTTTTTTCTTATCAACAAGTCTTAAAAAATAATCGTCCTTTTTACCACAATTTTGAGCCATCATTTTGTAGACGATTTCATTTAATCTTTCAGTTTCTTTTGCGCTTGCAACAACTTCTTCAACTTTACCTAACTGGCCAGATGAGACATCGTGAATCATTATTGTTGAATCTTTGTCTACAAATCTGTATCCTTCAGTGCCAAAAGAAAGTAAAATTGCGCCACAACTCATTGCTTTTCCTTCTACAATAGTTGCAATTGGTAATTCAGAATTTTTAATTGTAGATATCATTGACATTAAAGAATAAACTTGCCCGCCATATGAATCAATCACAACAGGAATAATTTTTTGACCTGTGTTGTGTGCCATGGCAACTTTTGTTCTAAATTCTTTTGCTGAATCTTCATCAAACTTATTTACTGTGATAATTACTGGGTTGTGATGCAACTCAAGCTCTTTTACCTCTGGGGCAACATTATATTTCCAAAGCATATTTACCTTCCTGTTTAATTTAGATTATACTCAAAAAAGACTAACTATATAACTATAAATTATCTCACACGTTTAATTTAGGCTAGGCCTTACGCCATCATTTGTTCTACGTGTTCTGTCGCAGATATGAAACTTTTAACTTCTCAATTATCAACAAAAGATTTTTTCGTTTAATCATCATGACTAGTCTCCTATCTCATATAACTATTAAAGAAAAAAGGGGATTGCTCCCCCCTTTTTTTTAATGACAATCACAAGGATCACATTCACAACATGGGCATATTTTAGTTAACCACATTTTCCAGCGCCGCAAGATTTGCATGTAACGCACCCCTCTTGATAAACTAAACTTCCTTCAGCACCGCACTCAGGACATGTTCTATCTACTTCAGTGCCATTAATAATGTAGTTTTTAAGACATCTAGAAATAACCTTACTAAAACTAAACATATCCATTTCTTTATCTTTCTGCATCTGCTCAACAAGATATTGAACTGGTACACCATGACGAAGTGATGTTGATATTACTCTTGTATAACCTGCGTGATTAGGATTATCAAAGATAGATACTACATCTTTAACAACTAGTTGATTATCACCTTCACCTATTGTAAGATCATATTTACTGTTTCTTGTTTTAAATGTTCGCTTATATAATTTACCATTACGGAATTTAGAAGGTATCTCTATTTGATCTGCAGAACCTCCTATGACCTCGTACGGCTTACCGTCAAGTAACCCTATTAAAACAGCCCATTTTTGCCCCTTTATTGATGTGTGATAAATGTCACATTCTAACTCTTCAGGTCTTTTTGGTGCATCTCTTTCAACAATTGCTACTTTATCTTCTTTTTTCTCATCTGTCGCAACCAGTACTCCACTTCGTGATCCATCGCGATAAACTGTTACCCCTTTACAGCCTAATTCCCAACCCATCATATAAATATCTTTCACAGTTTCCACATCAATCTCAGCAGGCAGATTTGTAGTATTAGAAATAGCATGACAGATCCACTTTTGTGCAACTGACTGAAGTTTTACCTTTGCGCGCCAGTCGATTTCATTGGCAGTTGATCCCGCATAAGGGCTCTCGGCCACAGCATGTTCCGGATCAACCCATGGGCGACCTTCTTGAGTATCTAACCATTGCTTAAAAGCGTGATGATAAACAGTAAATTCTGTCCATTCATCTCCCAACTCATCAACAAACATTACTTCTTCACCATTTTGTGCTTTTTTGCGTCGTGTGTAATGAAGCATAAATGCAGGTTCAATACCAGATGTGGTTTGTGTGAGACAAGAAACAGAACCTGCAGGCGCTGTAGTTGTATTTGCTATGTTACGGCGGCCATACTTTCTATAATCTTCTTGGACAGGTGTAACTAGCTCTGACACTACTCTTTCTATAAAAGGATGGTCTTTCTCTTTTTCTATATCCCAAATTGGAAAACTTCCTCGTTCTTTTGCTAATTGGATTGACTCTTCATAAGATGCTAAAGATAACCATTTGTATATTTGTTCAGTTGTTTTAATACTCTCATCAGATCCATAAGTCTGTCCTAACATTGCAATAGCGTCACCTAAACCCGTGATTCCCAAACCTGTACGTCGACCTTTGAGTGCAACGTCTCTAATTGTTTGCCATAAATTTCTCTCATAATATTTAACTGATTCTGACTCTGGGTCGTTATCAATCTTGTTTAATATCTTATCAATTTGTTCTACTTCTAAATCGATCATGTCATCCATTAATCGTTGTGCTTTTCTAGAGATAACTCTAAAGTGACCAAAGTCAAATTTTGCGTTAGATGTCCAAGCGTCTTTGACGAAAGATGTGAGGTTAACAAGCATTAATCGACAAGAATCATAAGGAGATAAGATAATCTCACCACAAGGATTAGTTGACACGGAACCAAAACCTTCTTCAGTATAAGCATCAGACGGAGTCATGCGGGTTGCCGTGTCCCAAAAAAGCACACCAGGCTCTGCTGACGAATGTGCACCTTCAATTAAAGCATTCCAAACTTCTCTTGCATTAACATAGTCTTGAACTTCCGGGTCATCAGAATTAACAGGCCATCTTTGGTGATATGTAATATCTCTTTTTACTGCATCCATAAACTCATCAGTTACTCTTACAGAGATATTAGCACCTGTGACGCGTGTCAAGTCTCTTTTAATTCTGATGAAGTCCATTACTTGTGGGTGATGGACAGACACAGATAACATTAAAGCACCTCGTCTACCACCTTGCGCAACTTCTCGACAGCTATTACTAAACCTGTCAAGAAAGACTTCAATGCCGTCTGTTGTTTTAGCAGCATTAGAAGTAATCATGCCTTTTGGTCTGATTGTAGATATATCAAATCCTACACCACCACGACGCTTCATGATCTGAACTTGCTCTTGGTCAGTCTTAAGAATACCTGCATAAGAGTCAGCTGGCGATTCAATAACAAAACAGTTTGACAAAGACTGTATTTTTGCTTCATTACCAATACCACTCATAGGTGAACCCTGGGGTATTATATATTTAAATTCTTTAAATAACTCATATATTTCTTCATAGTGCATTGAGTTTATATATTGTGATTCAATACCTGAAAACTCAGATGCTAATCTTGCGTGCATATCGTCAGGTGTCAATTCAATATAATTGCCTTCTGAATCTTGCAGTGCATACTTTCCTGCAAAAACACTAGCAGCTAATTCATCACCACCAAAATACTCTATGCTGGCTTTAAAAACCTCGTCGTAAGTGTACATTAATTCTCCTATTTTCCTGTGATTTCTTTCCATTTTGACTTTAACATGTTTTTTGTTCCGGCATTGTCTCGCTCGATTGCGTCTACAATTGACATTTCACGAACATCATCCAATACTTCAATTTTTGACATTGAGCAATCAATTCTAATTGGGAACATTAATCCATCACGACCTGCACGATTTTTGGCCACAAAAAGACGACCGGCACCAGTTGATTTTTCCATAGGCTTTCTTGAAAGAGAAACGACAACATCTGCCACCATTGCTTTCCCGTATGCTTCTGACATATTTTCTAATCCTACAATTTCTGATTTTGCAGAATCGCGATTAGCTTGAGATGCTGTCCAGATAGGAATGTTCATTTCCATTGCAAGGTTCCTGAGTTCTTCGTATACTAATTTAAGTTCGTGTCTTAATGAATCATAAGTTCGCGTAGATCGCATAATATCCGCATAATCGATGACGAGCAAGCTAGGTTTAAAATCTTTCATCATGAGTTTGTCTAGATGATTTCGAATAGTTATGATGCTAGCGGCACCTGTAGGATACTGCTTAATTATCAAGTTACCGAAATCATTTTCCCCATAAGTTTTAAGAATTGTCTCCTTATTTTCTACAACATTTGATGATGGAATATTACACAAATTACTGTCGTATCTTATACCAACTGCCGTTTCAGTTAACTCAAAAGTGTAATGTACAACATTTTTTCCCCTACGTAATGCCTCAGCACCCATAGCAACGAGATAATGTGATTTTCCCACACCTGTA
>MDTC01071613.1_pt1 | contig 49639 bp, 41 predicted proteins | sample 811181 | NCBI WGS metagenome assembly MDTC01 (sample SAMN05326644, study PRJNA326480) | marine metagenome | isolation source: seawater | place: Pacific Ocean: North | collected 2011 | reverse complement strand
GGGTTTGCGCAAGAAATCAAAAATTGATAACCAGATCGAGAAAATGTCCGCCGAAGATTCCTTTCGGGCAATCAGATTGGCGCAAATCGTGGTGCTTGTGCTCGATGCGAATATGGCCTTTGAAAAGCAGGACTTGCAAATCGCCCAGCACGTCATTGATGAGGGGCGCGTTCTTATTCTGGCGGTCAATAAATGGGACGCCGTAAAAGACCGCAACGAAGCCAAAAATAAAATCAGATACAGGCTGGATACAGGTCTGGGCCAGATCCGTGATATTCCCTATGTGACGATCTCGGCCAAGAACGGCAAAAATATAGAGTGTATCTTTGATCTCGCCTTACAGCATTATGATATCTGGAATCGCCGTGTTTCTACTGGGTCGATGAATAGATGGCTAAAGGGGATGGAGAGCCAAAATCCGGCACCTTTGGTGGGGGGGCGTCAAAATAGGCTAAAATATATTACCCAGATTAAAACAAGGCCGCCAACTTATGCACTTTGGGTCTCTCAGCCCAAAGAACTGCCAAAAAGTTATCGCCGTTATCTGATTAACGGCCTGAGACGGGATTTTGATATCCCGTCTGTGCCAATTCGTTTGCTGGTGCGCACAAGTAAAAACCCGTATTCCTGAGTATCAGGATAAAGCCATAAAGTTTTCGTGTAGAACCGCGCCAATCTTTAAGGTGTGCTCGTTAATCGCCAAGGATACGATGGCAATAAACCCGCCAAGCTCCCATGGCAATCTGAAACAATTGGTCAGGATAAAGGCCAGATAAACATAGTTAATAATTGCCGTGAAGATGATATAGGATTCAAATGCCGTTGTTTCTATGCCTGTAAGGCGCCCGACCAATAGCGGCAAAAGTAAAATCATGGACGGGATACTAAGCCAGTTAGAAATCGTAATAAAACGCCAGAAATGCTGCTGCCTGTCATATTGCTTCATGAAATAATAAACGAAAGCCAGAAAGAGTATAGCCGTGATGGCAAGGTGTCCCATTTTAATGCCGATCAAGGTGTTAAGCGGTGTTTCGCTTTGAACAGCCATTATAGCCAAAAGGGAAAAGGGAAGTAATGCCAATGGCACAATAAAAGACTTCACTGCCGAGACATTCGAGGTGCCAAAGCGCTCGATCCCTTTGCGCATAAAAAGGAAAATCTCCAGACAGCCCAGAAAATTCTGCTTTATTTCGGTTTTTGTAAACATATGTGTTCTCCTTTCACTATAAAAGGATAGCAAGAAAATATGGTAAAAAAGCGAATGAAATTATGATAAAAAATTGCAGAAATTAAGGCTGCTTTTAATCAGAAACTACATTTGACTAGAAAAAATTAACGCATAGATGGATCAAAAGCAGCCACTACAGCAGGGGCCTCGCATTCGCAATCTTCTGTGTTGATCTGGTCGGGTGTATACCACTGTTCAGTATTAATTTCATGCCCTCCATAGGCAGCAATAATTTTTTCTTCGGAAGGTATGATAATATCCTGACCCGCTTTGATGTCATGAACATTTTCAATATTGTTAGCATCTGCAATAATTTCTGTCAGTTTGCGTATGGACTCAGTGTCTAGCTCCAATCCGGTATAGGTGAAGTAGCAATTCACAATCTCGGACAAAGTATCGCCGGGCTGGACGGTGACGCGTGCATCACGCGAATAATCAGGTACGTCTGTTACGGCAAGGGGATCATTGCTCAAAGTAACATCTACCGGTGGCAGTTCTCCTGTAGTTGCAAGAACTTCCGGTTGTTCAGGTATGCTTTGTTGTTCCGTCATGTCGGCGGATGCGGCCACAGCGGGAGCTTCATATTGCTGTAGTTCCTGCAATGTAAACTGGAGCATCTCCGCATCCATGCCAGCCAGTAAGCCCCCAATATCCTGTGCTGTGGGTTCTTCTACGCCCGTAGCCTCGCATGCATAGGCCATAAGGTCAGGCTCGGATTGGATTGTTTCTACGATTTGCTCTTTTAGGGCATCAATCTCATCTAGTTGGTCGGATGTTAATGGCTCGAAATTTCCTTGATCCAGATTGCCATAGGCAATTTTCAAGTCATCTACAGCACCCATTAAATCTTCATGGCTCAGATTATCCAGATTATTCAGGAATTCATCTTTTGTTTCAGCTGTAAAAACGCCTTGTTCAATAAGATTGTCTGATATTTGTGGATTGCCTGCAAAAAACTCGATATTTCGTATGGCTGTATCACGAAGGTCTTGTTCCAATTGACGCATGGCTGCAATCTCTTGGTCTATATCTGATTCAACTGGCTCTGATGTGGTGCTTTCAAGCGCTGTTTCAGCCATTTCAGAGCTTTGAGTAAGGGCTGCTGCATTTTCTGTGCGCATTTCATCCGATGTGGCAATATCTCTCATGAGAAAATATAGAGCCTGATCTTGCCGCGCCTGTGTGGCATCTTCCTCTGCTGCGGCAGTTATAACATTGTCCAGATAGCTGAGGTTTTCTTGTGTGCTGCCTGTATATAATTCACGGATCAGATCTGATTTGGCTTCACTATTCAAACCCAATCCAGCAATAAATTCTGTGGCCGCAGAGCGTGTCCCAACCGTATCATAAGGAAGTTGTTCAATTTGTTCGGCAATTTCTTGTATATTTGTACCGCTCATAGCGTATTTACCCGTAATTTTTATTATCAATAGAAGTATACATAAGTACTAGATTGTTTGTCAAAATAATTAACGTAAGATAATCCCGATATTTTTTGTGGATATATAATAAGTCTGTTATTCAAGTGTAATCGGAAAGGCGTTATCATTAAGCCGATTGAGTTCTACATCTATACCCACCCCACCCAATATTATGGAAAATATACCCACATAAGAATATTTGACATAACATATGTAAATCTGATATATAACAGGACCGAATGGTTAAGAAAGTATTAATAAATGCTATTCGGGTCTCTCTTGAAGATAGAAAAAGAGGGTGATAAACAGGGTTTATACAGGAGCGTAACTAATGAGTAATTCATCACACGTATTAAAAGAGACCGGTAACGCAGATCTTTTATCTAAAAAAATAAGCACTACAGGTAATAGCGAGCCATTAATCGAAACAGGCCTTGAATTGGCCGTAATTACAATCGAAACGCCGGAAGTATCAGGCATCGGTAAGATTGCTCTTGAAGCTGGTAAAGTCTATCACTTTAATTTTCCGCAAGGGGATATCAGAGGGATTGCCCAAAAAGACGGCAATTTAACATTGAATTTTGAAAATGGCTCAACTCTTGAACTTGAAGATTTTAGAGATGCTATTTTAGATGAAGAGCCAGCGCAACTCGTATTTGAAGGATCAGAGCCAAATAACGGCTTGATCGAATTTGCTAAAACATTCGAAGAGCAGCAAGCTGAAATCGAAGAACAGATTTTTGCGAATAACGGTTTGAGAATGAGTGATATTGAACCTGCTGCCGGTGATGAGGCGCAGGAACAGGAAACTCAAGAGCCGCAAACAGCAGAAGAGATTGCTCTTAACCTTTCAGAAATCGAACCTGCTGCCGGTGAAGGATCAGGCCCATTGGGAACACCATCTTCTGAAGGTCGTGGTTTTGGTTTCCAAAGTAGCTTCGAAGCACAAGGCGTTCTTCCTATTTCAGATGTTGGTCCGATCAATCCAACGGCTCTGCAATATGATTTGCCAGAATTCAGAGAAGATATCTTTGGTATCGAAGAAGCAAGCGGCTCAACAGGACCATCACCGTTGAATCCTCAAATCGGTGTTCAAAGCGCGCAAGTTTTAGAAGATGGTAGCGTTATTATTCCTGTAACAGCTGTTCCATCCTCGGCAAGCAGCACAATGGAGATTGTAATCTCCGGTATTTCTCCTGACTGGAGCGTAACAGGTGCGACAGGCACATTCGATCCGGTTGCGGGAACTTATACGATTACAACAACAGCAGGCTCTAGCTTTAATGACGGCATTACATTCACACCACCAGCCGATAGCGATGTTGATTTAACTGGTCTGACATTAACAGTGACAGAAACCGATACAGCAACAGGTCAAACTGGCTCGGCAACAGAAGGTTTTGATATTATTGTTGATGCGGTAGCTGATGATCCAGATATTACGGCCGATGACGACACAGGCACAGAAGGTCAGACATTGGATATTGATGTCGCGGCTATGACTGGTGAAGAGGTGAATAACGGCGTAGGGCTGGATGATGGCTCCGAGATTATCACAGGTTACCAGATTTCAGGTGTGCCGGCAGGCTTCACACTATCTGCAGGAATAGAGACGGCGCCGGGTTCAGGTATTTACACCCTGACACCAGCAGAGATCATTGGTCTGACAATTACACCAACTGATCCGCATTATTTTGGTTCTATCAATCTGGTTGCTACAGTATTTACAACTGAAAACCCGATTTCGGATGCTGATTTCGATAACACAAATGATGATAATCAGGCTTCTGACCCCTTCACATTGACATGGACACCGTTAATCGATCCGCCAACAATCAAGGTGAATAACGGCGTAGATGATGCAATCGTAAAAGAAGATGGCAGCATCGATGTTCCAATCACTGCGGCCTTGAGCGCAAATGCTTCTGCTGATGAATATCTGGAAGTCACAGTAACAGGTATTGATCCGGCATGGGGAACATTCTCTGCAACAATAGGCTCTTATGATGCAGGTACAGGCACATGGACAGTAACGCTTGCGCCTGGTGCCTCTCTGGATGCGGTTTTCACATTCGCACCGAATGGTGACAGTGATATCGATTTGACCAACCTGATCGCCACAGCAACAGCGATTGATCCGGTTGCTGCAATCTCGGCATCTGCGGATGATACATTTAATGTGATCGTTGATGCGGTTGCTGATGTTCCTAATCTGGATGCAAATAATGCAAGCGGTGAAGAGGGAACAACTATCCCATTTACAATTACAACATCTGTAAATGATACTGATGGCTCAGAAGTTATCGAAGTCATCAAGATCACAAATGTTCCTGCCGGTGTAACACTAACAGCTGGAACATATGATGCACCCACAGATACATGGACATTATCGCCTTCTGACCTGACTGGTCTGGGCTTGGTTGTCCCTGATGGCTTTAATGCTGGCAAATATACAATCAATGTAGAATCTGTGGCCTATGAGCAAAATACTAACGGCGCAGAAGTTGACCTGACAGATAACCGTGCAAGCGCATTCGATACAGTGAAGCTTTGTGTAACACCCGATGACGAGCCTGTTCTTGTACAGCCGGAAAAAATCACAGTTGATGAAACTGATCTTGCTCCCACAGTCGTTGTAAATGATACAATTCAGGCTGATTTCGGTAGCGATACACCAGGCAGTTTCTCAGCCAATGGATCATTCTTCGTTGGCACTCTGACATCTGGCGGCGATGTTGTAAATGTTACATTTGATGGCGCTGACACATATACAGGTGCCACAGCAACTGACACAATCTTTACATTGGTTGTCAATAGCGACGGATCATACACATTCACACTGGAAGGCGTTCTTGATCACCCTGATACAACAGATCACAATGATGCGCTAACACTGGAATTCGGTATCACAGCAACAGATAGTGATGGCGATACAGATGACGGCGTAATCACAGTCAATGTTCTGGATGATGGCGTGACGGCAGTGGATGATTTCGCAAGTGTTGATCATGCTGTTGGCGTTGCCACAGGTAATGTTATCGGTAACGATAACTTCAGTAACGATACACCAAATACAGTCACAGAAGTAAGCTTCGGCGGTCTAACAGTGGCAGTTGATCCTGTTACAGGGGCGAGCATAGATGGTGATAACGGTACATTGCAGATCTTTGCCAATGGTGATTATACCTACACATTAACTGGTGGATCTTCATCAACTGGCGGGTCTTCACTGTTCCAAGCCTTCGAAGCCGATGCAGCAGGTCAGCAAACAACACTGAGCCGTGATGGTATTACAATCACAATCGCCAATAGCGGTAACTTCGATATCACTTGGGTAAATACCTCGGATGGTAGCGGCCTTGGTATTGATAACCTGAACTCAGGCGACAGCAAGAAAATCTGGCCACAAGGCGAGACCTTCGACATTGATTTTGTAGAGGATGCGCAAAGCGTAACAATCAAGCTTGCAGAAATTGGCTCGAACAACAATTTTGGTGAACACGGCGTTGATATGGTTTTAACGCTGGCGGATGGTTCGACTGTAAACGTGGAACAGCAATTTGTGCCAACTGAAATCATCGATGGCACATTTGAATTCACATTGAATTCTGCTGACTACGGTCAGTTGATAACAAGTGTGGCTTTGGCCTCTTCGAATGACGGAGCTTATAAAGGTGCGTCCTTCTTGCTGAACAAGGTCGAGGCGCAATATCCAGGTGATCAGAAAGATTGTGATGACCAGTTCGAATATACATTGACCGATGGTGACGGCGATAATGATACGGCGCTTATCACCTTCGAATGTATTAAGGGCGAGCTGATTGTTGGTGAAAATGTTGACGACATTGATAGCTCGACAGTACCGCACCATGTTAATGGCGATTACAGCGTGATAGCCGGTGCGGGTGCTTCTGACATTCTGGTTGGTGATGTTGGCGGATCAACATCCGATAAAGATGACAAGGATTATAATTTTGTCTTTATCCTCGATGTTAGTGGCTCTATGGCCTATACAGATGGTGCGGGCATCAAAATTGATCTTCTGAAAGAATCAGTGAGCAATGTGTTGAGCAATTTGGGTGCTTACGGCGATGGCGAAATCAAGGTTCACCTTGTACCATTTTCAACCGCAGCCCAAACAGCAGGTACATTCACAGTAACAGATGCCTCTGATCTGTCTGATGCGCTTGATTTCATTGATGCGCTGGTTGCAAATGGTTACACAAACTACGAGTCACCAATGCAGGCTGCTATTGACTGGTTGCAGGGTGCTGAGCCGATTAGCGGCGCAGAAACAACAACTTATTTCATCTCTGATGGTGAGCCAAACCGCTATGTGAATGAATTCGGTAATGTGGCTTCTGGTAATGCTTCTACGATTATCAGTGAAATCGACGGCACAGCAGACGGCACAGATGAAATTCAGTTGCTACAAGATTTAAGCGACGAAGTCATAGGCGTTGGTATTGATATCGGTAGTGATATCTCTCGCCTTGATCTGATCGACTCAAGCGGGGATGCAATCAATATCGATAGCGCATCCGAACTTACAGCCGTAATTTCCGGTACAAACCCTGTTTTGAAACTGGATGCTGTAGGTGGTGACGAGATCAGCGGCGAAAGTGGTGATGACATTATTATCGGTGATGTTCTGTTTACTGATGAATTGGCCGATGATCATGGTCTAACAACGCAAAACGGCGCTGGCTGGAGTGTGTTCGAGCTTCTTGAAAGTGGCGCAAGTGCAATCAACCCGACATGGAGCCGCGAAGATACAATCGAATATATTCGTGATAATGCCGAAAGCCTTGCAAGAGAATCTCTTGATGGCGTGGGTGCTGGCCGTTTGGGTGGCAATGACACAATCAATGGCGGCGCAGGTGATGACCTGATCTTTGGTCAGGAAGGTAACGACACGATTATTGGCGGCGCTGGTAATGATACAATGTTCGGCGGGTCTGGCGCGGATCTGTTTATCTTTGGTGCGATTACCGATGGTATCGATACGATCAAGGATTTCGACATTAGCGAAGATATTATTGATCTTTCAAGCATCCTGACAGGCTATAACAGTGCAACAGACAGCATCTCCGATTTCGTTATAGCAACGGAAAGTGCTGGCGATACAACACTTTCGGTAGACATCGCTGGAACGGCTGGAACAACCGGCTCTATCGCACTGGCGATCCTTGAAGGTGTAACAAGCGTTGATGTGAATTCAGGCTTTATCGATGCCTAAGAATAATTCAGCCCTGTAAGGCAGGGACATGAATTTTACCAATTTCCTTACCCGTCCAGTTTTTCAGAATTGGGCGGGTAAATTTTTCTAAAGCTTGGTCTTCTTGTTCATTCACGGCATTTAGCTTGCCTAGCAAAGCGCCTAAAACCGGATAAGTAGCGCGCTCCAAAATTCCGTCTTCTGCTTTCAGGTAAATTGTAAGCCCCTGATCCCTGACCCAGCATAAATAATTGCCTTCTGCGCCAAGCTTGCCAATGAGGTTGCCTTTTGAAACCTCACCAAGAACTGTGCAGAAACGATCTTTCCCCGCCAGAAGATAGGGGTGCTGTGCCATGGCCTCGACAATCTTTGCGCAAGATGTTGCTCGTTTATCGGACAGGATGTCAGGATTTAAAAACTTTGAAAACCCCAGTGCCAAATTCTTAAGCGGGATTGATGGATTAGGCACGGAGCAGCCATCTGTGCCTGAGCTTACTTTTGAAATATCCATTTCCACCATCTCGGAAATAGCGCTATAGACACCATTTTGCACCGGATGGTCCAAAGAAACATAGTCCTTGATATCATAGTCCAGATGAATAGCTGTACTGAGCATGCCGCTATGTTTCCCCGAGCAATCACTGAGCAAGCCTGTCATGTCCTCATCATTTTTGATCATCTCGTGGGCGCGAGCCTCATTGATGGATAAATGCCCGCCACAATGCAGATCTGCCTTGCTTAGTCCGATTTTCTTAAGCCAGTTTTCAACCTTTTCAATATGGATGTCTTCAGCATTATGAGAGGCGCAAGCCAGCGCAATTTCCTCAGATCCCAGATCAAAGGCCTCCACAGCGCCGCTTTCGACAAAGGCGATCGTTTGCAAGGGTTTCAGGGTTGAGCGCGGTGAAATAGGGCGCTCCATATCACCCCAGCCCTCAATAATTAGGCCATCCTTATCCATGATAATGGCATGAACCAGATGAGAGCTTTCCAAAGAATTTCCACGCGTAACATGAACTTTTAAAGGGCTTGTATTTATGCTTGCCATTGTATCCCGCCTTGTTAATATAGCCTCATTCCTAAATGAACATATTTATGGTGGAGAAACAATAATATTCATGGTTCGTTAAGTCTTTCATGTTACCTATGCTTATGTCTCCCGTTTTCTCGGGACTTTCCATTTGAAGAACCTCTTGCAAAGTGTTCAAAAAAAAGGCATAAAGTTAATGGTAATAACCGTGAATAACTTTATTTTTGGAGTTTCTCGTTATTAAGGTAAGGATTAAAATCGTGACTTTTGGTAAAAAACTAAGATTTCTATGTTTAACAACGGCTCTTTCTGCCGGTTTGATGGTTGGTTCTGCTGCGACGCGCGCGGATGAAGATCAGAAAATGTCACTGAGAGACGCGCTTGCCGTCGGCGTAGCAACAAACCCTGAATATGGTACAGTCGCCGCCAGCCGCAGAGCAACTGACGAAGAGCTTGAGCAAGGCGAGGCTTTGTTCCTTCCTTCATTGGATTTAAACGGTGATGCAGGCTTTGAACATAGTGACGATATCAGCACCAGAGCAGGTTCTGGCGATGATGAGGAAAATCTATGGCGTAAAGAAGTCGGATTAACGCTGACACAAATGCTTTTTGATGGCTGGGAAGCTTATTACGAAGTACAGCGTCAAGAAGCACGCGTGATGTCTTCTGCGCACCGCGTTCGTGAAACAGCCGAACTTGTCGGTCTGGCAATTGTTGAATCATATCTTGAAGTACTGCGCCAGCGCCAGCTTCTTATGATTGCTGAGCAAAATGTGCGTGATCATATTGGTATTATGGAACAAATAAATGCAGGCATCGAGGCAGGCCGTTCAACACGCGCTGATGGTGAACAAGCCAGAGCAAGACTTGCTTCTGCCAAGGCTACAGCCGCTAATACGCGTCAGGCCCTTAGAAACGCCGAAGCCAATTACTTGCAAGAGGTTGGTGATAAGCCGGGCAGCCTGATCTTGCCGGAGATTCCATTGGACTTGCTGGAAGCGGATGTTGAAGAAGAAGTATTGAAAACATTGGCACATAGCCCGACTCTGGATATTTTTGCCTCTGATATCGAAGTTGCCTATGCCGAAGCACAGGGTACAAAATCAACCTATTACCCTCAGCTAGATGTTCAGCTCAATGCCCGTACAGGACACGATCTTGGTGGCGTGCACGGACGTGATACCAGCGCATCGGCTCTGGTTGTGATGAACTGGAACCTATATCGCGGCGGCGCAGATGTTGCGCGTGCCCGTGAATTTGTTCACCGTCACCAGCAAACAAAAGAAGCCCATGCCGAAGCCGCACGTAGTGTTGAAAATGATGTTCGCCAGACATGGGCCAGCATGGAAGCATCCCGTGATCGCGCAGCGCAGTTCAAATCTCAGGTTGCTGCCAATAGCGAGGTCGTAAAGGCGTATAAAGACCAATTCAATCTGGATCGCAGAACATTGCTTGACGTTTTGGACTCTCAAAACGAGCTTTTCGTTTCAAAGAGTAACGCGGTAAACTCCGAGTTCCTTGAAATGCTTGCTGTTTACAGACTTCTGGCACTAAAGGGTGATCTTCTTCCATCTATGGGCGTGGAATATCCTCGTGAAACTCTAGTTGATGCTGATGATAAATGGTCTTATAAAGAACGCCAGAAAGCACGCTAGTAATTCTACTGGCCTGCTTAACGGAAAATAGGACTATATAGACGTGTCTAAAACATCCAAACCGAGTACAGCAAAAGGTAAAACTTCTAAAAAAGCTGAAGCCGCTGATGCGCAAAAAGCTGGCCGCGAAAAAGCAGGTGAAAGCTGGCCGTTACAGGCTGATCGCATGGCAATCCAAAGCCCCCTAGTCGAATGTTTGCGCATTATGGCCGGACATTATGGCCGCCGGATCAGCGCTTCTTCCCTGACATCCGGTTTACCGATCCCGCCAGAAGGCATCACTCCGGCCCTGTTTATCCGCGCTGCTGAACGCGCTGATTTACAAGCAAGATTGATAGAACGTTCTTTGGAATCCCTCACAATTGCGCCAAATTTACCTTGTGTCTTGTCCTTAGAGCACGGTCAGGCCTGCATTTTGTGGGAAATCGAAGCTACGGGCACGAATAAGAAGACAAAAAATAAAAAAGAAGCGCTGCTTAATGTCAGCGATAAAACAAAATTCACAGTGCAGTTTCCTGAAACCAGCGATGAAAAACAAACACTGACCCTCGCTGAGCTAAGAGATATCTACACAGGCTATGCATTTTTCTTAAGACCCACGGCCAGAGTTGATGAACGCGCAGGGCCAGCAGAGATCGATAATGCACGTGACTGGTTTTGGTCGGTTTTCAAGAAAAACAAAACAATCTACGGCGAAGTTGCAATTGCCGCACTGATGATCAACTTCTTTGGTCTCGCGAGTTCACTGTTCATTATGAATGTGTATGACCGCGTTGTACCGAATAATGCGATTGATACATTATGGGCGCTGTCTATAGGGATTTTGATTGTTTACATCACAGATTTCCTGCTGCGAAATCTCAGAGCACATTTCCTTGATCATGCAGGTAAAAAGGCCGATGTCAAAATCTCTGCGGCCCTATTCGAGCAAATTATGGGCATGACCATGAGCGCCCGCCCCGCTAGTGCAGGGGTTATGGCTAGCCATATGAAAGAATTCGAGATGCTGCGGGATTTCTTTACCTCTGCAACACTAGCGGCCCTGATTGATCTACCCTTTATCTTTGTCTTTATCGGTGTAATTGCAATGCTTGGCGGTCCGATTGCTTTTGTTCCCTTGGCAGCAATCCCTCTTGTTGTCGGTATGGGTTTTTACCTGCAAAAGCCTTTGAGCAAAGTCACCCGCGAATCCATGCATGAGAGCGCCTTGAAAAATGCGCTTTTATTCGAAACCATCACAGGTCTTGAAACCGTCAAAGTCCAAGCCGCCGAAGGCCACGTGCAGCGCAACTGGGAAGAATTAACAGAAAAAGCTTCCAGAACAGCTGTAAAATCCCGCCAGATTTCAGCCTTCGCCCAGAACTGGGCAACATTGATCCAGCAACTCGTAAGCGTTGGCATCGTTATTGTCGGTGTTTTCCTGATCAAGGAAGCTTATATCACACAAGGCGCTTTGATTGCCTGCGTGATCCTGTCAGGCCGTGCAATGGGGCCTTTGGCACAGATCGCCGGTCTTATGACACGCCTCAATCAATCTCGCGAGGCCTTGAAACAGCTTGATGATCTGATGAAGCGTGATGTTGAGCGTCCGGCTGGTAAGCATTTCGTAAGCCTTGGTCACGTTGAAGGCCGCGTAGAATTCCGTGATGTCGTCTTTAGCTATCCAAACCAGCAAAAACCGTCCCTGAACCATGTCAGCTTCACCATACAACCGGGCGAGCGCGTTGGGATTATTGGCGCTGTAGGTTCCGGTAAAACAACGCTAGAGCGTTTGCTGATCAACCTTTATGAGCCAACAAGCGGTTCTGTCCAAATTGACGGCACAGATGTCCGCCAGATTAATCCGGGTGATCTACGCCGTAATGTTGGTGCTGTTCAGCAAAGCCCACAACTTTTCTATGGCTCTGTGCGTGACAATATCACAATGGGCCACGAGACCGCGCCAGACCGCGCAGTGTTAAAAGCTGCCGAGATTTCCGGTGTGATGGAATTTTTGAAAGATTCTTCTGCCGGCCTTGATACACAAGTCGGGGAGCGAGGTGAGGCTCTATCCGGCGGTCAGCGTCAAGCCGTGGCAATTGCGCGCGCGCTATTGTATGATCCACCAATCCTGATTCTGGACGAGCCGACAGCTTCCATGGATCCGGCTTCCGAGAATCGTTTGCTAAAACGCCTCCATGCTATTTGTCAGGATAAGACTGCCATCCTGATCACACATAAAGGCTCGATGCTGGCACTGGTTGATAAGCTGATTTTGATCGATCACGGACGCATTGTGGCATTTGGGCCAAAAGACGAAGTAATCCGTAAACTTCAAGCTCGTGAATACGGTACAGCAGCAGAGAAAACAGATGTCTAAAGAAAAGAAATCCGCAAAAGAAAAACTCCAGAGCTGGACAGCAATCAGCCAGAATAGTGAAGCTGAACAAGCAGGTATTGTAACATCTCATGCTATGAGTTTCTTTGACGTTGATGAACAAATGCCGCTTTCCAAACATCTTCTTTTGGCGGTTATTTTACTATTCTTTGTTATCTTTGTCATCTGGGCCACGTTTATTGCAGAACTGGATGAGGTAACGCGCGGTGATGGGAAAATTATTCCCTCCAGCGAAGTACAAGCCCTTCAAAGTTTGGATGCGGGTATCGTCGAGGAGTTTTTGGTCAAGGAGGGTGATGAAGTCCAGCAGGGTCAAGTGCTTGTTCGTTTGCGTGACATCGAAGCCTCATCCGATTTGGGTGCAAATCGCGCCCGTTATCTGGGTCTTTTGGCTTCGATCAAGCGCTTGCAAGCCGAGGCAGAAGGCAAAGATAAAGTTGATTTTCCTGATGAGGTTGTAAAGGAATCACCGGAAAGTGTAACAGAAGAATTGAATGCTTTCAGGGCAAACCAATTACAGCTTAAGGGGCAGATTAACGTTCTTGAGCAGCAAAAAGCACAAAGAGAGCAGGAGCTGGATGAATTAAACACACGTATCGGCGATTTAAAAGGCGTTATTGGCCTTCAGCGCAAGGAAATGAACATGATCGAACCTCTGGTTAGACGTGGGGCTGCGCCAGAGCTTGAATTGCTACAACTACAAAGAGGAATCAAGGAAAAGCAATCTGAGCTGAATGGTTTGCTTTCTAGTGTACCGCGTACAAAATCTGCTATCGAAGAAGCCAAAGCCAGAATGGATGAAGTGGTGCAAACCGCCCGTGCCGAAGCGCAGCAGGAGCTAGCCGCAAAATTGACCGAGATGAATGAAATTCGCGAGCGTCTGGCAGCCTTGAAAGAGCGTAAAACCCGCCGTGAAATGAAAGCCCCTGTAAGCGGCACAATACAAGAGCTGACCGTTAACACAGTAGGCGGTGTTGTGCGCGCCGGAGAGGATATCATCAAGATTGTTCCAAAAGACGATCAGTTGATCGTAGAGGCCCGAATCAAGCCAAGTGACCGCGCCTTTATCTACCCCGGACAAGAAGCTGTGATCAAAATTACCGCCTATGATTTCTCGATTTACGGTGGCTTGAGAGGTGAATTGCTCGATATTTCCGCCGATACAATCGAAGATGAAAAGGGCAATAGTTTCTATCGTGTGCGCCTACGGACCTATGAAACCGAGCTTAAGCGCAAAGGCGAAATCCTGCCGATTATTCCGGGTATGGTAACAAGCGTAGATATTCTGACGGGGAAGAAAACCGTGATGCAATATCTGATGAAGCCCCTCATCAAGACTTTGGATAATGCGATGAATGAGCGTTAGTTTTTATGCCGATTTTCCGCAGAAATACTTGCATACCATACAAAACAGCCCTATTAATGCTTTTATAATTATTTTTAAGTATGATTTTCCCGCATACAAGCTTTATAGGCCGTATGCAAATTTGTTTAACCAATAAAAGGAGAGACCACCATTTCTAGACCAACAAGATCAGGCCCGCCAAGAAAAGATGATGGGCCAAACATCAATGATAGAATTCAAGCTGAAAAAATACGCCTTATTGACTCCGAGGGAGAAATGAAAGGCATTTTTGCTACTGATAAAGCCGTTGAGATGGCATATGATGAAGGTCTGGATCTAGTTGAGGTTTCTCCGAATGCCGATCCGCCGGTATGCAAAATCATGGATTACGGCAAGTATAAATACGAACAGCAGAAAAAAGCTTCCGAAGCCCGTAAAAAGCAAAAAACAGTCGATATCAAAGAAGTCAAAATCAGTCCGCGAATTGAAAAACATGACTATGACGTCAAAATGCGTAATGCCAAGCGCTTCCTTGAAAATGGAGACAAGGTCAAAGTTACTATGCGCTTGCGTGGCCGTGAAATGGCGCATCAGGAAATTGGTTTTAATTTGCTGAACCAGATGATCGAGGAACTGGATGAGTTTTCGAGTGTCGAGCAAAAGCCTAAGCTTGAAGGACGCCAAATGATTATGGTTCTGTCCTCATCGGTTTCATAAGCAACTCTGATACCTTATCTATTTTAGTCTCTTCTAATTCACCCGATAAAGCCATTGCTTTTCGCGGATAATTGACGTATCTATCTAGACTTAATCAGTTTTCTTAATAACCTCGAATTGGCGCCAACTAGATATGATCGTAGATATCCTTGTTCTTGTTGTGATTTTGATATCAGCTTTAATCTCATTTTTGCGCGGCTTCATTCGGGAAATTCTTACAATTCTAGGCATTGTCGGCGGTATTATCGCGGCCTATATCGGTGGCCCGCTCCTCATCCCCCAAGTGCAGGAATGGATTGGCTATGACCCTGATGCCAAAGAGCCACAAGAACTTCTTGGCATGATTCCTTATGAATATGTAGCAAGCGGTCTGGCCTATGGCGGACTTTTTATTGTCTTTGTGATTATTCTTTCTATCCTCAGCCACTTTATGGCCGAAGGCGCAAAATCAGTGGGCCTCGGCGCTATGGACCGTACACTAGGCGTGGTTTTTGGAATAGCGCGCGGTATATTATTAGTGGGTCTTTTATATTTGCCATTTTATTATCATGCATCTGAAGACGACAAAGAAAGTTTTTTTGAAGGAAGTAAAGCTTTTGTATATATGGAAGTGACTTCTGGGTGGCTCGGCAGCTTTATACCTGAAATAGAAGAAGAACAAATCCAGGAAACAGTCGAGGAAATCAAAAAATCCGGCGCACGCGAAACTCTTGAAAATCTGGATCTTTTGAATAAGGACGAAGACTCTGATAAACAGTCAAAAGAATCTGGTGAGCAGGAAAACCAGAAAAACCCTGATGGTTACACAGAAGATTTCCGCGAAAAAATGGATGAGCTTTTTGAATTAAATGAAACAGCCCCCGAAGCGGGTAGTGAATATCAATATAATGAGTGATTTCAAGGCATTATAATGTACGCAAAAGATCTAGAGGACGATAAATTACACGAAGAATGCGGCGTATTCGGCATTTACAATCATACAGATGCCTCCGCCATGACCGCATTAGGCCTACACGCGCTCCAGCACAGAGGGCAGGAAGCATGCGGCATCATTACATATGATGGTGATAATTATTACGCCAAACATGCTTTTGGCCTTGTCGATGACACATTCGGCAGCGCCGAAGTAATCGATAGCCTGAAAGGCAATATCGCGATCGGGCATAACCGCTATTCCACAACCGGACAGCCTGAGTTCCGTAACATTCAGCCCCTTTACGCAGATATGGATCATGGCGGCTTTGCCGTGGCGCATAATGGGAACCTGACCAATACGAATGAATTACGCCAAAAACTGGTCAAGGAAGGCTCGATCTTCCAATCCACCAGCGATACAGAAGTCATCGTGCATTTGGTTGCGAAATCTGCCGAAGAAGCCGTGCCGGATAAGTTGATTGATGCGGTAAAGCATATCACTGGCGCATATTCCATCCTCGCGCAAAGTGAAGGGCTTTTGATCGGTGTTCGTGATCCATATGGCATCAGACCGCTGGTTTTGGGCACGCTAGGTGATGCTTATATCCTGACCTCCGAAAGCTGCGCACTGGATATTATCGGCGCGAAGCTGGAACGTGAAATCGAGCCGGGCGAGATGGTCATCATTGATAAAAACGGTATCCAAAGCCATTTCCCGTTCGAGAAAAAAGCCAAGCGCTTTTGTATTTTCGAATATATTTACTTCGCCCGTCCCGATAGCTTCATGGATAATAAATCTGTCTATGAAATGCGTAAGAATATCGGCGCGGAGCTTGCCCGCGAAGCACCATGCGAAGACGCCGATATCGTTGTGCCCGTCCCCGATAGCGGCGTGCCCTCAGCCATCGGTTTTGCCGAGGCTGCGCAAGTGCCCTTCGAGCTTGGTATTATCCGCAATCACTATATTGGCCGGACCTTTATCGAGCCATCTGATAAAATCCGTCATTTGGGCGTGAAGCTCAAGCACAACGCTAATCGTGCCTATATTGAGGGCAAAAAGGTTGTTCTGGTCGATGACTCAATCGTGCGCGGCACAACATCCCGCAAAATCGTGGAGATGGTCCGCGCCGCAGGGGCCAAGGAAGTGCATATGCGCATATCATCTCCGCCAACCTCCTATAGCTGTTTTTACGGGATCGACACACCGGATAAAGAAGAATTGCTGGCGCATAAAATGAGTGTCGAAGAAATCCGCGATTATATCCGTGCCGATTCTCTGGCGTATATTTCGCTGGATGGTCTATACAAAGCCGTCGGCGAGACCAAACGTAATGCCGATGCGCCGCAATTTTGTGATGCGTGTTTTACTGGCGATTATCCGGTTGATCTGGTTGATCATAATAAGCCCGAGACAAAGAAAAAGCGCGTGACCGGTTTGCGTAATCGCTCTTAAGCTCTTAAGTATAATATTACAATCATACACTTTGAACTGTGAAATCATGGAACTTACTGAAAACGCCATAGAAATTCGTGACCTTAATAAAACCTATAAGGCCAGCAAGATTTCAGAAGAAAAAATCGCCCTGAAAAATGTCTCTCTGGATATCCCCAAGGGCTCTATGTTCGCATTACTAGGGCCGAACGGAGCAGGGAAGTCAACCATTATCAATATTATGGCGGGCCTTGTCCTGAAAACCTCGGGCAGTGTAAAGATCTGGGATTATGATATTGATGTGAATGAGCGCAATGCAAAATCCTCTATCGGTATCGTCCCGCAAGAGATCAATTACGACCCGTTTTTTACTCCGCTACAGCTCTTGGAGCTACAGGCCGGATTATACGGCGTACCAAAATCACAGCGCCGCTCTAAGGAAATCCTCGAAATGGTTGGATTGGCCGATAAGGCTAAGTCCTATGCGCGTTCGCTTTCCGGCGGGATGAAAAGGCGCTTGCTCGTGGCCAAGGCCATGGTGCATTCCCCGCCAATTCTTGTCCTCGACGAGCCAACAGCCGGTGTGGATATTGAGCTCCGTAGACAGCTTTGGAAAAATGTAAAAGAATTAAACAGGCAGGGCGTGACAATTTTGCTGACCACCCATTATCTCGAAGAGGCCGAGGAACTCTGTGATCGCATCGCTATTATCAATAATGGCGAGATCGTTGCAAATGAAGAAAAAGACACATTATTATCGCGCGTTGAAGGTAAGGAAATTACATTCAAGTTGGACCGCGAGCTGACAGATATTCCAGAGGAATTGTCACAATATTGTACAGAGCTAAAAGGCAAGCGCGATATCCTTATTCGCTATAATGCGTCTGAAACTTCCGTAGGCGCTATTATCGAGGCCGTACAAAAAACAGGCTACGGCATCGCCGATATCAAAACAGATCAAAGCGATCTGGAGGATGTCTTCTTGCAACTGACATCAAATCATTGAAATTATTATATTTTTCATAATAGAGTCCACGTAAAAACTTCACGATTAAGTTTGCGCTGTGGATAAAATTATGCTTCACTGTAGGTAACTCAAGAATATGTATTTAGTTTTAAAAAGGAGCGAGACCATGCCAGTTATTCGGGATGTGATGACCCCTCAGTGCGAGTGGATCAAACCGGAAGCCACAATTGCAGATGCAGCCAATATCATGCAAGCCAAGGATATCGGGTTTTTACCGGTAGGCGAAAATGACAAGCTTATCGGCATGGTTACGGATCGCGACATTGTAACCAGATCAATAGCGCAAGGGCAGGAGCCATCTGTTGCACAAGTGCGTGATATCATGACACCAAAAACCTATTACTGCTATGATGATCAGGCCGTTGATGAAATCTGCGAAAATATGTCTGAAATCAAAGTGCGCAGATTGCCGGTTGTAAATCGTGACAAACGTTTGGTCGGTGTTGTCTCTCTTGGTGATCTGGCGCAAAACGCGGAAAAAGCGCAAATCGGTCAAACAGAACAACAAATTACAGCCAAGCAAGAACAAGCTTCTAAGGCTGCGTAAGTGTATTATTTCGTTTCAAACTTCGTTTCCTAGGTGAAGTTGATCAAGTGCCCGAAGCGTTAACGGCTTCGGGCATATTTTTTTACTCTAAAATTGGATTCTGTACTTCGCGTCTGTTTTGGATTATAAGTCACCTTAATAACAAAAAGCGCCCGTAGCTCAGGGGATAGAGCACTGGTTTCCGGAGCCAGGTGTCGCAGGTTCGAATCCTGCCGGGCGCGCCATTATTCACATAACAATATATTTGATGGTATTTTTCTTGCTCTCATCAAAAAGTTTGGAGTAACATTCAGAGTTAGCATCTTGCCAAAAAAACAAAAATTTTAAGGACATTACCATGAGTTTAGTTTCATTGATTCAGTTTCCAGATTTGAGTGCTGCTGATGCAAAAAAGGACAGCGAACTTTTACAGGAAATATTTGCAGACAAAAGTTTTCAAAGTAGCGCTTATCCAGTGTTTGAGGAAAATTATGCAAGTGCTGTTGTCAGTTTTGAAGATGGGCCAGATATAGAAGAAGCTCAACAAGTAATTAGAGAAAATGCGACCCGTTTATCATCTAGAGATGTGTTACTAAAAACTGATGATGATCAGGAAGTGACTTTAAACCTTTAAAGGGTTAATAATACACGTCCCCATTCCTCTAGAATCTCAAATAAAAGGTTAGCATCAATTCGTAGGTTGTGAGCCATCATCGCTATATTTTCAATTTTTGCTGCAAAGCAATAAAATAAGTACATTATTTTATTTTTTGTGTCTTTACGTTTTATGCGTTATATTTTAATTATAAAATAAATTTTGAGTACGAAATAATATTAGTGGTGACTTATGGGTTTATCTGACTGCTTTCAAGCAAGTTCCGGCGTCGAGCGTATCTGTAATCTGGGGTGGGAAGACCTGTCCGAAAATCAGGTTAAACGCGCTCTGCATGGGTTTTATTTTTTCTCACAGAAATTTGTCGATAATCTGAGAACGGCAAGTAATCTATATCCCGAGGATGATGGTATTAAATCCTTGATGCAAGAAGAATTAAATACAGATAATCTATCACCTTATAATGGCGTCGCTGATGAGGGGGAGGCCATGGATCATGATGTTTTTCTGCGGCGTGTAATACAAATTAGTGGCTTATCCGAAGAAGAAAACGAAGAACTTTTTACCAAAGGTAAGCAATATCTTGAGGCTATGGACCAGATGCCGCCCGAGGCGCAGCTACAATGTCTTGTAAGTTGTGAAGATGGTGGTGCGATACAAATGTATAGTTCTGTACTAAAGGCGCAAGTTCTCGATTCCGAAGATCCGGCTTTACAGGCTTTTAAGCACTTTTTGCAAAAACATGTAGAATTCGACAATGAAGAGGGCGCCGAAGCGGGGCATGGTACGTTGGTCAGGAAGTTTGAAATGGAAGACAAGCATATCGGACCGTTCTGGAATCATTTTGCCGATTTCCTCGAAACTCTGGTTTATGGGGAAAAGGCAGAAGAACCGGCGCAGGCAACAGTCAGTTTTTAATTCGCTTTGCTCTTATCAATCTTATATTCCGGTGTAAGCGCATTGATCTCATCCAGCTTGGCAAGGATTTTCTCTAAAACAGCCAGTGTCGGAAGCACTTTTTTGTCGTACTTTTTATGCGTGCTCAAGGTCTGTTGCAAAAATCTGTATGGCTGGGTGACCATGCCAAAGAAATCGCTCTTATCGCCAGAAAGAAAATGCGGGTTATGATATCCAAACTTGATAATATACTCCATGTTCATCAAAAACAGATAAGATGAATTATTGATATGATCCAATCTGAAATCCATCTCATCATTCAGTATCTTTTTAACTTTTTCTCTTTCCATGTAATAGGAAAGGCTCTTGAAATCACAAAATGAAATCATGTGCTTTAAAGACATTGAAGCGCCTATATCAAAAAGCCAACTGGTTTTTTTTGGAAATTTCTTTTTGATCTCTTCGGCACTATATTTTTCATAAGGTGCCATAATCTTTTCAATCGGTTCTAGAGCCTTATCTATTTGACCAATTTCTTTTCGGCCTAAAATAATTGGCAACTCAGTCGCCACAGGTAAATTATGTGCCGCTTTCCTGAAGGCGAAATAATGCCGCCATGTACGAGGAGATGATCTGGTCAACCCATCATAGATAGATTCAATATTGATCTTATTGGTTTCGGCGCGAAGGAATGTAAAACCATATACCCCTCGAAGCTTATCTTTATCATTGCTGATATTATTTTCAAATTGGATCTGAAGGCTATCGGCCTCAGTGCCTATATTCTGTCTGAAGAAAAGAACTTCCGCAAAAAGCCATTCCGCAGGTGTTACCTTTGATTTATTCGGAAGCTCTATTGATTTAGTATAAAGAAAATCATGCGCTGCTTTTTTGCATTCACCACTATTATCTTCGGCTGCAAATTTTTCTGCCTGTTCCATATCTAACCCCATATTCTTTTCTTATTGTTTTTTCAAATATATGATAGCAGATTATACTGCAAGAATTGTACTGGGCGCAATATCATCTCGATAAGCAAAAACTATTGCCGGATTGTCCCTGAAGGGTAAAGCCTAATGCCTTGATTTGTTCCAACACAACTTCTGGCGTTTCTTTACGTCCCGTTAGGGATGGTTCATGTAATTCAATCATAATTTGATCACAATTTTTAAGAGCATCGGGTTCATTTTGAATAAGGTCAATTTCTGCCCCCTCTATATCGGCAATTAATGAATACCGACCATTTACCTTTTCAAGAATTTCACTTAAGGATTTTACAGTTACCTCAATAGGCGTATCAGGTTGATTGCGGTTCAAATGTTGTGCAAGGCCGGATGACAAATTATTTCGAGCCAAAAATTCTGCTCTATTTTGACCATTTGCGGTGTAACCAATAGCTGCTCTCTCAAAAAGCACCATTTTATTAAATTTACCCTCCAAACCGCGGGTCATATTTATTTGAAGAGGTTCAAAAGAATTTGGATTAGGCTCAACGCATATGATTTTCCCATTCGTAGAAAGCTTTTCTTCTAAAGCAATGCGGCTTACAACACCAATATTTGATCCCAGATCTACAATACAATCAGTTTCCTTAAAATGCTCTCTAAGCATTTTGATTTCATGAGATTCATATGTACCTCTTAGCAAAGATAATATATCACCTCTGTGCATTGTTTTAGAAAGAGAAAATTCATGACCTTCAGGTGTTTTAATATTTTGAAGAAGACCTGAATGTAACAAAAATCGGCTGACTCTATCCAGAATTGGACGTACAAGATGTGCTTTTACAGGCTCTATAGCAGGGTAGTCTAACATTATATCCTTGTACAGTATTGTTCATCTTATGTCAAAAAACGTGCTGCAAAGCGCATGGCCTCACAGCACGTTTATTTCAGGGAGTATCGATTAGACTAACAGATTATCATCCGCTAGCAGGGTATTCACATCCAGACCTGTAACATCTGTAAGTGTTGCGATCTGAACAAAATTATCCGCGCCGCCGTCACTATCTACGGCAACTGAGGTATCAACGCCATTATCTGTAACTTGGACAAAATCGGCTATTGCATCGCTTAGAGGGTCAAAGCCACTAAGCAGATCGGCAATATCCAGCGCATCACCTTCGGCAGGGACAAAGCCGTCAATAACCTCGACTGTGCTAAAGGCTGTGGCGCTGTCAAAGTCATAAATATCGGCAACAGGATCAATCGTCAGATTAACCATGGCCGATGCAAAGGCACCATTGCCGTCTGTCACTTCGTAATAGAAGCTCTCGGAACCATAGAAGTCCTGATCGGCTTCGAAAGTGATGGTGTTATCAGCATTGATTGTGGCTGTGCCGTTATCAACTTTCCAAACGCGGGTGATTTCAAGGCTGTCGCCATCCAGATCACTATCATTCGACAAGACATCCAGAATATTGATGGTGTCTTCATCGAATGTGAAGTTATCTTTATTGGCATCCGGTCCTCTATTATCGACTGGCGCTGTCGAAGCAGTCGCAGTGTTTTCTTCGACAACCACAGTGGCACGCGCAGAAGATACCCCGCCGCGTCCATCGGAAACCTCGTAATAGAAGCTTTCCTCACCGATAAAGCCAATCGCAGAAGTAAAGGTAAGCGTATTATCGGCATTGATCACGACATTACCATTATCCACCTTCCATACGCGGGTAACCATCAAGGCATCACCATCAGGATCGCTATCATTACCCAGCACATTCATCACAAGTGCTGTATCCTGATCCATGGTAAAGCTATCCTTCACAGCCATTGGATCAGTATTCGGACCTGTTGGCGCCGGAGGAGTTGGATCTGTTACTGGAGGTGTTGTAGGCATTGGAGTAGTGCCAACCTCTTGTTCCGGTAGCAATAGCGGCGTTATGGCCTCGCGGTACTCGTCAATTGTCTCGACAATACCGTAATGAACTTTGGAGTTGACCGTAAAGTCGTCACGATCAAGAAGGTTATCAAGAACCGTAATCGTGCCAAGTAAGTCCTTATTATGCGCTCCGGCATTACCTTGATCAGACCACAAGTGAAGTACTGTATCGAGTGTTCCATCCAGATTAGCATCGGTATACTCAATGCGGTAGACTTTTGTTGTGTGGCCTTCAATCGCCAAGGTATCACCTTCGGCAGCATTAAAGTCATGCACAACATCATCACCAATACCATCAACCCAGTGATCATGAACATATTTGTTTTCTCCGGCAACACCGGCCCAGTTGATTGTTCTGTCGTCATTCACATGACGGTTGATAATGCGTTCTTTGGCATTGATCAGGGTCTGGAACAAGAACTGGTCTGCACCTTCTCCGCCAAACAGATCATCATTAGAAGGCATATCGGCCTGTGATGGGTAGAGCATCCGGTCTTCAAAGCTGACCTCGAAATAGGGGTCGTCACTATGATCGAAGAGCTGGGCAATTTCCGGCTCACGGTCATCAGCGCGGCTGATAAGGACATCATCTCCTGCGCCGCCATCAAGCATATCTTCACCATGACCGCCATCGAGAACATCATTGCCCTCATCACCGTTCAAGGTGTCATTGCCGTAGCCGCCAAGCAACGTATCATCGTCATTGCCGCCATTAAGCTCGTCATCTCCTGCGCCGCCATCAAGCATATCATTACCGTCTTCACCATTCAGCACATCATCACTGACTGTATAGACAGGGCTTTCCGGTGCGTCCAGATCATCCAGATCACCAATACCATTCAGGTAAAGCTCTTGAATTTGATCGGCATTAAGCGCATCCGCAGGCGTATCACCACCCCAGAAACCGACATCGGAAATGCCGCCTTCAAAGAAATGCTTCAAGCGTTCGCTGACACCTAAATCTTCTGCTGTATCAGTATAGTCTGAGTAATAGGCATTCGCACCGATAATGAATGGATTTTCATTCCCGATCATATAAGCGCCAACAAAATCACTCAGGTTATTGGATACGTCAGGGTTATCTAGGCCGGAACCTGCAATTTTGGTGAAGGCACCATCAGCCAGAGCTTGGCCATTCAGGTAAATACTTACGCCATCTGCACCAAATGTCGCGGCAATATGTTGCCATTGACCTTCACTGACCAAAGGCTCGTTACTCACCCATTCATGATTATAACCACTATCTTGACGATTTTCACCTTCGGCAAAGCGGACATAAAGCTTGCCGTCTTCCTTGACCATCAGGAAGAAATGACCGCCACCTTGCGGGCCGCTGCCATCCTTGGAGACAATGGTCTGATACCCGCCAAGGTCAACCGGATTAAACCATGCTGTGATTGTCCCATTAAGAACTTCAAAGCTTTCTTCATGGGCGATATAGGCAAAGCTGTCATCGAGAACGCCAAACAGAGCAGCCGGCTCGCCATCATGGCCCGGAATGCTCAGGATTTCACCTGCGCCATCACGGATCGAGGCCTCTCCATTATCCTGCAAGTAATACATCGCATTGGAATTACCTTGCGCATCATCAAATACGCCGCCATCCGAGCTATCCAGATTCCAATAGGAAATAGGCGCGTTCAGGGCAGAAGATGTCGGCGTCATAGGATCACCAAACAGCATATCATCACCGCCCGTACCGCTCAGGATATCATCCGTACCATCAATAATATCGGATAGATACAGATTTTCCTCGAAAGTTGTATTCGGTGCGTCGTCCGCATCGCGTGTTTCAATCGCATCCAGATAAGGGTTTTCACTTTGCGTGGACATGATATCTGTGTCTTTGACACCTGTCGGATAAACCGCATCCATCAATTCCTGAATGGTTTCCACAACGCCATAAGTCTCTCCATTTTTGATATGGCAAAGGTCTTCCTCAAGGAAAAGATCACCATGAATAATCACCTGCCCAAGGAAGTCATCATCATGAGCACCACCATTGGCCTGATTGGAATAAATCTTCATGATCGTTTCCAGATCACCATCACCATCAACATCTTCATAAGAAAACTCTGGCGTGACCGTGTGACCATAAAGCTTGATCACATCGCCATCGGCTTTGCTGTAATCTGCAATTACGTCTGTTCCGATACTATCCACCCAGTGATCATGAACATTGTTGTTTTCTCCGGCAACTTTGGCCCAGTTAATACGACCATCACTGCCTGTATGTTTCAGGATAATATCCAGCTTCGCATTAATCTGTGGCTTAATCAGGAACGTATCTGCACCCGATCCACCAACCATAACATCATCGGCTACAAATGGCTGATCCGGATATAGCGTATTCGTAAGGGGATTAATCTCGTCATTACGACCAGCCGTAGGATCATATGTCTGACCGATTACTGGCTCACCAGCATCAGAATCGGCAATCAAAGTATCATTGCCTGCGCCGCCGATCATAAGGTCTGATCCGCGCCCGCCATCAAGAATGTCATTACCAGCCCCGCCTAACAGGATGTCATCACCAAAATCACCCATCAGATTATCCGCGCCATCATTCCCGACGAGAACTTCGGATAGAGGTGTGCCTGATGACGTGCCACCATCTTCATCCATAATTTCAGTAAATAAAACAGGAATAGGGGTTACTGGAGGCAGAGCCGCCACAAGAGCACTATAGCTGACAGTATCTTCTAAAAGAAGGTTAGGGTCATCTGTACGATTAATAGTAATAAGATCAAGATTTACTTTAGTCATGGTTTTTCTCCACAAATTTACACAAGTTTACACAAGGGTTTTTTAATGATTTTAAGATTTTAGATTTTTCTAGATTTTGTTTTGTGCGCTGGTTTTAGATTTATAGTTCTTGGTTGTTTATGATTTCGGGCACAAGTTTTCTTTCCTAACTCAACAGTATCACTCAAAAAGTTAACAGATTCTTAATGTCCTCATGCGGTTTTGTAAACCCAGACATGCCAATTTTTCATGAGGTTTTTACAGGCATTTTATGAATTTTGAATCTATAAAACGCAAATCATTATGCACTGCGGCATTCAACCGTCTGATATTGCTTAAGATAATCCTGATAGGCCAAAGCAAGCCCATCTTTTAGGGCAATCTTGGGTTGCCAATTTTTTTTCATCAAATTTGAACTATCCATCACTTTTCGCATCGTACCATCAGGTTTCGATGCATCAAAAACCAGTTTTCCATCATAACCAACAACTTCACAAATGGTCTTTGCCAGATCACCAATCGAGATTTCTTCGCCCGAGCCGACATTAATATGATCTGGCCCTGCATAGTTTTTAAGCAAATACACGAGTGCATCAGTCAGATCATCAACATAGAGGAATTCCCGCAAGGGTTTTCCGCTTCCCCAGATCGTGAGGGTCGGGCTATGCGTTATCTTGGCCTCATGCGCCTTCATGATCAGGGCGGGAATCACATGGGAGTTTTGGATATTATAAGTATCGCCTAATCCATATAAATTACAGGGCATCGCTGAAATATAGCGCATATCATGATGCCTAGAATAATATTTAGCCAATTTTAGCCCAATTATCTTGGCCAGAGCATAGGCCTCATTGGTCGGCTCAAGCGCGCTGGTTAAAAGTTGGTCTTCTGTAATGGGCTGCTTGGCTTCCTTAGGGTAAATACACGATGATCCAAGGTTTAAAACATGTTTTACCCCGCATTCATAGGCACTGTGCAGGATATTGAGGGTTATCATCGCATTATCATAGAGGAAATCAGCCGGATAAGTATCATTGGCAAGGATGCCTCCGACCTTTGCGGCGGCAATCACAATCATATCCGGCTGGTGACGGCTAATCCATCGATGTGTGGTAGCTTGATCCCGCAAATCCAGTTCTTGGCGCGCGGCGGTTATGATCCTGCAACCCTCATCCGCAAGGGTGCGGCACATGGCTTGACCGACCATGCCATTATGACCTGCTACCCAGATACGCTTATCATGCAGAGATAGGGGATTTTTTAGCCAAAATTGGCTCATTATACTCTTCCAAAGCCTTTTCTATTCTAAGTTCCGTGCGATCAGTCTTGATCATATCCTTTAGCACCAGAGGAATCGTATATTGCGGCCTCCAGCCCAAAACCTCCCGCGCCTTAGTCGAATTCCCCAACAAATAATGAACTTCCTTCGGACGAAATAGGGCGGGATCAACACTCACCAGCACCTTGCCCGTCTCGCGATCAACGCCTTTTTCCTTGATGCCCGCACCCTTCCAGATAATAGTAATACCGATCTCACGAAAGGCCAGCTCCACAAATTCCCGCACCGTACAGGATTGCCCCGTCGCCAGCACAAAATCATCAGGGCTATCGTGATGCATCATCATCCACATGCCGCGCACATAATCCATCGCATGCCCCCAATCGCGCCGCGCATCGAGATTGCCGAGCTTTAATGTGTCTTGCATACCGGCCTCTATGGCGGCGACGCCTCTTGTGATTTTGCGTGTGACGAAATCATCGCCCCGCAGAGGGCTTTCATGGTTGAATAGTATCCCATTAACCCCGAACACCCCGTAAGCACTTCTATACGTCTTTATGAGCCAATATGAGGCTAATTTAGCCACGCCATAGGGGCTGCATGGGGCAAAGGGGGTGTTTTCATTCTGTGGCGGCGGGGAGCTACCGAACATTTCCGAGGAGCTGGCTTGGTATATTTTGGCCGTTTTTTGCATTTCCAGCAGTTTTACAGCTTCTAAAATGGCTAGAGTGCCTTTTGTATTGATGTCCATCACCGAGGCCGGAGTCTCGAAGCTGACCCCCACATGTGAGAGGGCGGCAAGGTTATAAATCTCATCGGGCTTTGTTTTCGCAATCAGGCTGGTGATATTCTGCGCATCGGTTAGGTCACCATAATGCAAGATGATATCATCTTTTTCGATACCAAGGCTTTTCAGGCGCATGAGGTTTTCGGCTGAATCCACATAACTGTCCCAGCGCACAAGGCCGTGCACACGATAGCCCTTATCCAGCAGAAACCGTGCCAGATAAGCGCCATCTTGGCCTGTAATGCCCGTAATAAAAGCTGTTTTCTTGCTCATGAGGACTCACGAGGGTTTGGGAGAGTGTTAGTACCTACGGTAGTATGCCAGAGCTTTAGGGGAAATAAAAGCCCTTATGAAGCGGCTTTGTCGGCTTCTTCGATGGCGGATTTTCTTTTTTGGTCAATAAATGGCCAAATTAGCTGATGGCGGAATCGGCGGGGCATATGCTCTGTGATACCAATATTCTGTGGTGGGCGGCGCTTTTCATTGAAATAGGTGCGAAAGAGAATATCCCAGATCATGATATTCTCGCCGTAATTCGTATTCCCCTCACGCAGCTTCTTGCTGTGATGCCAGCGATGCACACCGGGCGTATTAAAGATATAAGATATGGGGCCAAAGCGCATCTCGACATTGCAATGGGTCAGCATGCCGATAAAGGCCGTAATCGCCCCGACCCATGTAATGACCACCATAGGCGCACCCAATAGCAGAAGCGGGAATATGCCCAAAACAATGCTGTAAAGGCTATCGATAAAATGAAAACGGCCAGTATTGACGATCCAAAGCTTTTGTACGCTATGATGGACCGCATGAAAGCGCCATATAAATGGCACTTCATGGGCGGTACGATGTGCCCAATACAGCATAAACTCGGATGCCACCACAGCCAGCACAACTTGTGCATAAAGTGGCCACTCAGAAGGCCAGATTTGCAGGCCGGATATAAGGGCTTGATCATTCGTTACCATATTCACCCCGATCAGGGTGTTAACGTATAAAATGGCTTGGGTTGTGCCTTTGCTGGTTAATGTGTGTCCAATATCGGCCAATATTTGCCCATCTGGTGAGCGCCATTTCTGCTCGTGTGGCATAAAGCGTTCCAGTAATAAAAGGCTGACGATCAAAAACAAATAGGCAGAATTGAAAAAGAGGTAAGGGCGATCAATGCTAAAGCCATAGGCGGTGATCCCGATACAGGCAGTCAGCAAAAACGGCCAGCTTAGCCATGAAAGAGCCATTTTAAGCCCGTGATGTGAACGGTTATCCCAAACGCCTGTGATATTTTGATCCAATGTTGCCTCCCTGTTAAATCTTAAAATAAAATTTAGTAAGACCACTGGAACTTGGCAAGAATTTATTGCCTAATAGCATCATGAAAAAGATTATTCACTGGTTCAGACAGGATTTACGGGTAAGTGATAATCCTGCGCTCTATGAGGCTACGAGGAACGGGCAGGTCATGCCCGTTTATATTCTTGATGATGAGAATGCGGGAGCCAATAAAATGGGAGCGGCAAGCCGTGTCTGGCTGCATCATAGCCTTGAATCCTTGAATAAATCGCTGGATAATAACTTAGCCGTATTTAAGGGTAATCCTTGTGAGTTATTATCTAAATTGGCCAAAGATCATGAAATTGATGCCGTCCATTGGAATAGATGCTACGAGCCTTGGCGTATAGCGCGTGATAAAGCCATCAAAGAGCAGCTAAAAGAGCAGGGCGTCGACGTGCAGAGCTTTAACGGCTCGCTTTTATGGGAGCCATGGGATATCTCCAAGCAAGATGGCGGGGCGTATAAAGTCTTCACGCCATTTTACAGAAAAGGATGCTTGCAAAGCACATCGCCACGTGAGCCATTACCCGCACCCGAAAATATGGAATATATAAAAAATGGCGGAATTCCAATTGCCGAACTTGGTCTTTTGCCGGAAATTGACTGGAATTCATCCATGGAAAAACACTGGTCATTCGGTGAGCAGGCAGCGCAGAAAAGACTTGATGATTTCTTGGAGGAAGGATTAAAGGGCTATAAGGAAGGCCGGAATTTTCCATCCCAAAATAATGTCTCGCGCCTCTCTCCATATTTACACTTCGGGGAAATCTCTCCCCATCAGGTTTGGTGTGCGGCGATCAATTCTGCCCTAGCCAAAAAGAGCGAGAATGATCTCGATTGTTTCCAGAGCGAACTTGGCTGGCGGGAGTTCTCCTATCATCTGCTCTATCATTTCCCAGATCTACCTGAAAAGAACATGAATGAGAAATTCGATGCCTTCCCATGGGTTAAAAACGATAGCGCCGTAGAAGCATGGCAAAAGGGGCAAACAGGATTTCCGCTCATTGATGCAGGCATGCGCGAACTTTGGCAGACAGGCTACATGCATAATCGCGTGCGCATGGTGGTGGCCTCGTTTCTGGTAAAGAACCTGCTGATCCATTGGAAAGAAGGGGAGCGCTGGTTCTGGGATTGTCTTTTGGATGCTGATTTAGCCAATAATATTATGTCTTGGCAATGGGTTGCGGGGTGCGGCGCGGATGCTGCGCCATATTTCCGTATCTTCAACCCCATCACACAAAGTCAGAGATTCGACCCCGAAGGCACCTATATCCGAAAATTTGTACCCGAGATAAAAGGCTTGCCCGATAAGCATATCCACGCCCCGTGGGATGCCCCGAAAGAAATATTGGAGAAGGCTGGTATAACGCTAGGGCAGGATTATCCAAAACCGATCACAGACATAAAAGCCTCCCGCGAGCGTGCACTGGAGGCTTATAATGAAATTAAGGGGTGATGTGGCTTTTATTGGCCTGTACCAGAAGGTTCAATTTCAATGATGGTACGACGACTGGCGCTTTTATCTTCCTGACCATTCGCACCGTGAATAAGCTGTGTTTCCCCATAACCCACAGCCTGAAGACGTGAACCATCAATGCCATCTTGTGCATCCAGATAGTTCTTTACATTATTGGCACGATCTTGTGACAATTTCATATTATAATTACTAGGACCATCACTATCTGTATGTCCCTCAATTGTAATATCAAGGTCATCATATTCCGCTAAAATTTTTGCCACAGAATTAAGAATCTCATAGAAATCAGCTTTGATGTCGCTACTGCCCGAATCAAAAACGACATTGCCAGGCGTGATCAGTTCCAAGCTATTATTTTCTGCATTTCTTTTTAACTGAACACCAACACTTCGCAGTTCTTCGCCAAGCTCGTTTTCTATTCGGTCAAAAGCAAAATGCCCAGCTGCACAACCTGCTGCACCAGCACCGATGCTTTTTAGCAATTTGTTGTCATCTGATAACAAAGCAGTCCCAATAGCAGCAGCGCCCCCAAACATAGCGCATTTGCTAATCTTTGTTTCTCCTGTATGGGCATCTTTGGTTGTTAATATCGGTATATCAGGTAATGGAGGTAAGTTCTGACAGGCAGTAATCGTCATTAAAAGCGCTGTACCAGCTGCGCGTTTTACGCCTTTTCCAAATTCTTCAATCATAATCATAGTTCCATTCTGTTTTTTGATGGGAGGTTTTTACCATAATATTAAAAAAGCTGCAAATTATAAAGTACAAAAATCGAAAAATCATTCAAACAAAATCCGCCTTAAAATTCCCGGTGTAATCACAGAAAGCGGGTTAAAGCCGATTACTGGTTCATCCGATGGGCCTTTGACGCTATAGGTTGCGGCGAAAACCCCGCCTGATCCACCAGTCAGCAAATCACCCACCAATGGTATTTTCCCGATCAGGCTATTCACCTCGGACATCGGGATAATCGTGCCTTTAACATCTATGTATCGCTTGTCATTATCAAATGTGCCATCAAAGGTCAGGCCGATAGAATTCCCTGATGTTGTGCCGTTTTGCAGGACAAGCAAGCTGCCATTCTGGCGGTAAAGCCAGCTAAATCCGGCTTCAAGACGCTCGAAATGAAGTCCGTCATTGGCCAAAATCTCTGCAATCCCCGTCAGGGACATAATCCCGAGCAAATTCGCCAGAACAGGGGCATTCACAACCTTGAAATTGGTCAATTCAGCCTCGCCTTTAATGCTACGGTCAAAGACACCGCGAATAGGCTCACCATAAATCACCAGCTTGCCGCCAATAATATCATTATAGACCTGAAACGCCTTCAGGAAAGCGCCCGCATCCTCGGTTTGCAGGCGGAAAATACGTTTGCCTTGCTCATCGGGCTTATAGCGCACATAAAGATCACTCTTACCGACCCGCGCATCCATCTCCATCTGGTTAAAACGTCCCTTATCATCCACATCCATATAAATCGTGGCATTGGTGATGATTTCCTCTGGCGCGGTGCGCATGGATTTGGCGGTCACCGAAATCTTCATAGGCGGCTCGTCATAGGCCGTATCCTTATCCCGCGGCAGGTAAAAGGGCTGCGCATCCAGAAAATCTGTTTCGATCATCAGTTTCGCCGAGCCATCTTTTGCAAACTGAAAATCCAATTTACCCTTGGTCTCTTCGATTTTGAAGGCTTTGAAAGCGCCACTATCCAGCGCCGTGCCATCTTTGTTCGTGATGAATTTCAAGCTGCCGCCGGAAAGGGAAAAATTATCACCCGAGGCTTTAAGCCCTGTGATTTTCTGCAATTTATTCTTCTTGAAATGCGCGGTAAAGCTCGATGATCCTTTTGCGCCTGCCGGCTTGGCAAAGTGATAGGGCTCGACAAAAAACAGCGCGGAAGCCGCATCAACCTTGACCTCGGCCTTGGCCGTATCATCGGCAAAGGATGTGTATTCAAGCTCTGTATTCACAGGCCCTTCGATAAAATCGCTCAGATCAATCCCCAACATGGAGCGGATATTCGGATCAGCTGTAATCTTGGCCGATACTTTGCTCTTATAGGGCTTTCCTTCACTTTTCAGGAATTCTTCCCACGCGAAATCCATCGCGCGTTTCTCCAGCATCCCCTTGCCCGAAACCTTGATCAAGCCATCTTTGAATTCCAGCATTAGCGGTCCGCCACTTAAATCAAGGTTCTGTACGACATCAGGGATAAACGTATCGGTTAGCATGCCGGAAATATCAATGTCAAAGTCTTCGAGCTTCACACCGGGCTGGGTCGGGAATTTCAAACGCAGATCAAGATCGGCATCGCCTTTGATCTGAGTGATATCCTTATCAATGCGATCACCCAGATTAATCGGATCTTTGCTGATATAGGTCAGGACATCACGGATTTTGCCCGCCAGATTGATCTGCAAATCCGCACCGCCTTCACCCACAGCCACAACTTTGTCAAAGATCAGCTTGCTATTTGTGGCCTTCATAGGCCCGATCATACCTTCCTCAATCGTGACATCCAGAATATCTGTCTCCAGATCAAACCCGCCAGTACCGCTTGCCTTGGTAACCTTATCCAGCGGCGCGCGGTAATCAACACTCATATCCTTAAAGCGAAATCCGGCCTTTACACTAGGCGCATCGAAATCAAAACCCTCATCGCTTTTGGATGCAATAATATGCGCCGTAGCCCATAGATCATGAAATGTCCCGTCCGACATTCTGGTGACAACCCAGTCTTCGCTATTATCCCCGCGTAAAGGCTTGGGCCAAAGCGCATCAATCTTTTCCTGTAAAACCTTATCGATCTTAAGCGTGACCTCACCATTAAGAAGATTGCTTTGATCTTCTAAATCCAAATTCAGCAAGGATTCCAGTGATAATGTGATATCCTCATTCAGCGTTATAGATGTATCCGTCAAAGCCAACTGGTTTTGCTTGCCGTTATAATGAGCCTCTAGGGATAAATCCTTATAGGCGATCGGCGCATCGAAAATCTCGTCATAGGCAATCACGCCATCATCCGACCAGATCGCCAGCTTGGCCATTTCCGGCATAAAGACCTCATCCAGCAGCGTTTCGAATTGTAAATCCAAAATCATATTCCGGTCTTTATAGGGCGTAAGCAGTGGCACATGCTCGGCTATCATAGAAATCTGGAATTTCTTCAAATCGCCTTCGATGAAAATATTTTGACTGTCCCAGATATAGGAAAGATTGGCAAAAATACCGGATTCATTGCCATTAACCTCCGGCAAGGGCAGGGAAATCTTGGCATTCATGCCGTTATCCGTGCTGACCATTTCGGCGCTGAAATCCGGCAAAGTATAGGTCATACCAAGCGCATCATCCGCCACAAAAAGGCGGGCATGCTTAATCTCCAGCCCCTCTAGTCTTGCAATAAGGGAATCATGCGTTGCTTCCTTACCGGGCCGCGCAATATAGCCTAAAATCCGCGCAATCATCTCGCTTTGGCTTTCATCGGATGGCTCTTCAGGTTTGTCTTTCTCGGGCGATGTAAACCCGAAAGTAACCGAGCCATCCGCACGGCGTTTCAGCTGTATGCCCGGCTCTTCGACAATAATATGCTTGGGCATCAAGCGCCCGCGCAATAAGCCGCCGCGTGAAAAACTCATGGCAATTTTGCTGGCTGAAAAGATGCTATCGCCCTCGGGCGAGATCACGGCGCTATCGCCCAGACGCAAAAACAGGGCATCAGATAAATCCGGCCAGTATAAATCAACCGTATCCAAACGCACATGATTGCCGGTTGCCGAGTCATGCAAGGCGGATTGGATAAACCCTTTGGCAAAGCTCAAATCAAGGGGGCTTTGATGAACGCGCCAGACAAAAAATGCACCCAAAATCAGGCCCGTCAGCCCAAGGATAATGGCGATTTTGACGCTCCAATATCCGGTTTTCAAACAAAAATGCAGGTGTTTCTTGGCCAAAACCTTCATCCGCTAAAATGAATTAATGCACCGATTATAGCAGCAATAAGTAACGCTATTCTACAGCGGACAATAGGAATTGTAACATTGATCCAGAAGAATCCTCAAAGCTTTAGGCGGATTTCTGATCGGGTAACGCCTTGGCCAGACGTAGGCCGTGCAAGGTCATCGTGTAATGTCTGTTTTTATTTTCAACAGGCTTTAGCAAGCCCATCTCGACCATCTCTTCAACCACATAAATCCATCTCAGGCGCTCATTCCGGTCCCCCGCATCTTTGCCGGAGGCTCTAACCTCTGCGGGGGTGCGCTCCCAGCCCCATTGCATATCCATGATATATCCCGGCACCCATAAACAGTCATATTCCCCCTTGGCACTGCCAATCATACAATCACCTTGATGATCAAAGAGATGTTTGAGTAACGCTTTATGATCCTCATGCAGATCATCTATTTTTAGGTTTTCCGGCTTAGGCTTATGATCCTCTTCCACAAACTTGGTAATTAGCCGGATAATCAGCTCCAAATGATCCATCATAGTCTGGTTACGCATAGCATCATCTGTATTACAGGCCCGTTTAAGACGCTCTGCTAAATCCTTTAGGTAAGGCTCCGCCTTCTCTTCCTCTAGTTGGAACAGGGCCTGCGCATCATCTTTTAAGGTCTTCTTCACATAGCGCCATTGCTCGATCAAGGCTCCGAACCATTCTTCTTCGGTTGGAATCTGCTTGGCCTTAAAGCGATCCTGCAAGGCTTTTCTAGCCTTAGAGTCCTCGTCTTTTCGTGCGGGCGGGTTATTCGGAAACAGGGCATAAGAGGAAGAAATGCTTGCTTCTTGCGGCAGTTCCTTTTTCCATTCATCAATGGCTTTGTGAAGCTTCTGGAATAATGTGTCTTCCCGCAAAAGCTTTAATAACGTATCGGATATTTTCCCTGCCGCATATCCGGTTAACCATGTTTCAAAACCTGTTGCCATTTCTGATGCCCTCCTGATTATGTACTGCTACAACCATAGCAAGATGGGGGAGGTAATAGCCAGTATTTGATTGGTGTTATCAAGATTGATCCAAAGGAAATACAGTTAGAATGAATGTGTTATTTGATCGCTTGAATCATAAAATTGAATAATGTCAGGGTATTTTTCATTTATACCAATAGTCGCGCTACTAAATTCACATACAGGGCCATATGCAACGTTTCCAGAGGATAATACATGTGCTGGTTTTCCTTGTTTATATTTATAGCTTAATGCCAATAGGGCCAGATCATGATTATGTTTTAACGTTGGGCTTAAATAAATGCCAAAGAATGACGTTCCTTCATATCGCCCTTTAATAACAAACTCGTTACACATGAAGCGCTGGGATTTTTCTAATGGTTTTAGAATGACCACATAGGCATCATCCTCGATTTCCAGATTTATAATTTGTGCTTTCCAATCAACACCACCAGCAAGAGCTATTTGAGGTAGTAAGACAAAGATAGGAAAGAGCACTATAAGCTTATAATTTTTCACTTTTATAATCCTGTTTTTCTGCTGTTATCATTAGCAAAACAAGTTTTGAAGAGCAATTTATTTGACTTTTCTGGGCCTGTTTCCCCGCTCGTCACCCCCGCGTAGGCGGGGGTCTGGCAAAACCGGATGCCCGCCTACGCGGGCATGACGGGTATAGGATTTTGTATCTATTCTGGGTAAAAATAAAGCCTTGCTTCTTGCCTTTGTCTTTCATAGCCTAAGCCCACATCAACATGACTGTGAAGGAGATCAAGAATGCCGGACCTTAAAGAAGGCGATAAAGCCCCCGATTTTACCCTGCCCACCGATGGTGGCGGCGAGATAACGCTATCCAGCCTCAAGGGCAAGAAGGTTGTTTTATATTTCTACCCCAAGGATGACACACCGGGCTGTACGACCGAATCTTGTGCTTTTCGTGATGCACTTCCTGATTTCGAAGGGTTAAATGCGCAAATTATCGGCTTGTCGAAATGCAGCGTTAAAAAGCACGATAAATTCAAGGAAAAATACGAGCTGAATTTCCCGCTTGCCTCTGATGAAGAAGGAAGTACGTGCGAGGATTATGGCACATGGGTCGAAAAAAGCATGTATGGCCGCAAATATATGGGCATAGAGCGCTCGACCTTCCTGATTGATGAAAATGGCACAATTGCCAAAATCTGGCGCAAGGTCAAAGTCACTGGACACGTCGAAGAGGTCAAAAAGGCTCTGGATGAATTAGCCCAGAAATCCGCCGCTTAAAGCTTATCATCCTCGTTACCCTCCCATGTCACCCCCGCGTAGGCGGGGGACTGGCGATAAAACTACCGGATGCCCGCCGGAGTTTATCCCGTACTTGATATGGGGCGGGCATGACAACTATTTAAAAAAAATGTAATTTTACGCCCAAACCTGTCATCGCCTGAATTGATTTATCAATTCTAAGGCGATCCATAAGTTGAATGGATTCCCTTAGAATTATCTGACGATAATTCAGGGAATGACGTTTAAGTATGATTATGGCACTGTATGCGCTGTGATTTCGTCTGTGATCGCTGTGGTTTAAAAAATATATCCACTACGACAAAAACAAAAAACGAGCCATCACAGCCCGCTTTTTATTGAAGTATAGCTTTGAAAAAAAACCTTATGCGGCTTCTTTCAGGTCTACCGGAATTTCCACGCCAGCGCGTCCAGCCTTGTTCATATGGTCATGAACATTGCTAATCAGCTCATCTGTGCGGTCATGGAAGAAGTGGTTCGCACCTTCGACTTCGCGGTAATCAATCTCGATACCTTTTTGCTCGTGCAATACGCCGACAAGCTCTTTCACGGATTCACCGGAAACAACATCATCGCGCGCGCCATGCAGGAATAAACCTGATGTCGGGCAGGGCGCAAGGAACGTAAAGTCCTTGGTATCTGCCGGTAATGCCACAGAAATAAAGCCTTCAACTTCAGGACGGCGCATCAAGAGCTGCATACCGATCCATGCACCAAAGGAAAAACCACACACCCAAACATAAGGGGCATTCGGGTTAATCTCCTGCATCCAGTCCAGCGCAGAAGCAGCATCACTCAGCTCTCCTTCACCTTCATCGAACATACCTTGCGAGCGGCCAACACCGCGGAAATTAAACCGCAGAGTAGAAAAACCACGCTCTTCCATCGCCTTGAACAAGGCAAAGGTGATTTTATTATTCATCGTACCGCCATGTTGCGGGTTAGGATGTAAAATCAACGCAAGGGGCGCATTTTTAATTTTTGAATGGGAATAACGACCTTCAAGACGACCCGCAGGGCCATTGAGGATAACTTCAGGCATAAAAACCTCATCAATCTAAGTAAGTAGTGTTTATAAAAAGTTTAGCGCTCATGTATCTTTTATTACGCATAAAGAGATGATACGCAGTAAACTAACGACCAGTTTATATTAGAGAAGAATGATTATGTCTACAAATTTCTGATAAGTGATTGAAATTGCTGTGGATAATAGGGTATTAAGACAGAATTATGAATAAAAATGCACAAAAAATATACTTGGATTACAGCGCAAGCGCTCCCCTAAGGCCCGAAGCCAGAGACGCCATGATGGAGGTTTTATCGCTGGAAGGCGCGGCCCTCAACGCGTCCTCCATCCATACCTATGGCCAGCAAGGGCGAAAAATCGTCGAACGAGCCCGCGATCAGGTCGCTAGGCTCATGGGATGCGATCGTAACCAGATCACCTTCACCAGCGGCGCTACGGAGAGCAATAACGCCGTCTTGCGTCACTTCATGGAAAAATTTCCCGAAGATAAAATTCTGATCAGCGCCACCGAGCACCCCTCTATCCTCGAATTCCATAAGCGTTACCCCGATCAAGTCAAACTGATCCCCGTTGATGAAAACGGGCTGGTCACGCCGGAAGCTTTGGAGCAAACCTGCAAAGAACACGGCAAAATATCGTTGGTTTCGGTGATGCTGTGCAATAATGAAAGCGGCATTATCCAAGACATTCCGGCGCTCGCAGAAATAGCCCACAAACATGGCGCGCTCTTTCATTGTGACGCCACCCAAATAGCTGGCTGCTTGCCAATCGAAGAATTAGGCGCGGACTTCGTGACCATCTCCTCCCACAAGCTTGGCGGGCCGCAAGGCGCAGGCGCTCTGATCACCAAAATATGCGGACAAGAGCCTGTCTCTCAACTTGGCGGCGGACAGGAAAAGGGCCTGCGCGCAGGCACGGAAAACATCGCCGCCATAGCCGGATTTGGCGCAGCCCTAGAAGCCACAGCCAAAGATATGGCGCGAAACGAAACCTTGCGCAGGTGGCGCGACGACATGGAAAGCGCCTTAAAGGAAATATCCCCCGAAATCATCATCCACGGGGAAAACGTTAAACGCTGCGCCACGATCAGCTTCTTCAGCCTCACCAGCATCAAGGCGCAAAATATGCTCATGGCGCTGGATATCGAAGGCATCTGCATCAGCAACGGCTCGGCCTGCTCCAGCGGTACCGTCAAACCAAGCGCAGTCCTCAAGGCGATGGGATGCAGCGATGACATCGCCTCCAGTGCCTTGCGCGTATCCATGGGCTGGGCCACGCAAAAAAGTGATATTGATACTTTCCTCAAAGTGTGGGAAAACCTCATTGAGCGTCAAAACAGGAAATAGGAATACATATATGTCGGAAATCACAGTGATCTTGAAAAGCGGAGAAGAAAAGCTACTCGAAGCCGAAGAGGGCTGGTCCTTGATGGAAATCCTACGCGATGCAGGGATCGAGGAAATCGAAGGAGCCTGCGGCGGCTCTATGGCTTGTGCGACCTGTCATATGTATATCCACCCCGATTGGGAAGAACGCGTCCACGCGCAAGACGACAATGAAAAATCAGACGAAGAAGAAGACATCCTTGATCTGGCCTTTGATGTGCGCGCAGAATCAAGGTTAGGGTGTCAAATCCGCATGAGTAAAGATCTGGAAGGGCTGGTCGTGGCCGTTCCGGGCGCAAAAACAAGGTGGTAGATGTATCGTCTTGGAAGCCTTTAAAGCCTGATATGTCTAAGTGTTTGATTAAGAAACTTGTTTTTAGTGTTTTGCTTTTGATAATCGGGGCATCTCTACTTGCATTTCTTTCTATAGGATCATTTCAGGATATCCATGTTAAGAATATTGACCGTTTTTTATCTCTTTTCTTAGTTTATATATCCGGTCCATTAGGTGGATCCTATGTTTTGTTAACTGGTTCAAACAACAGTTTCATGTGGTCTTTGCTTTATACTGTTCCATGGGCTTTCATTTGCATTCTTATGTGGTTTAATGCTTTGAAAGAGGCAGATGGTTATCGCCATGTTTTAATTTTTATTTCGATTTTTTTCTGGTTTATTGGAAGCTTGTTTTCTATGGTTATTTTAGCTATCCAATCGATATAAATAAAAGTTATGGGGCAAAACATGATACGGCACATAGTTCTCTTCACGGCGAAAAAGCCCGAGGATATTGACGCGGTTTATAAGGGGCTGAAAACCCTTGAGGGGATCGAAGGCAATTGGAGCTTAAGTGTCACGAAAAACAATAAGATCGACCAGATTGCTAATGATGTCGACATTGTCGTTTATGGCGAATTTCCTGACGAAAAAGCCCTGAAAACCTATAAAGATCACCCGACATATGAAAACGCCATCAAAATCGTCCGCCCGCTTAGGGATAAGCGCATCGCCGTCGATATTCCGGCGTAAAGATCAGGAGGCATAATGCTTGCCGCGTTATTTTATCCGAAGGAATTAAAAGAGGTTATAGAAGACCTCCGCGAAAATAATGATTTAAATATGAAGGCACTAAACAACATTCATAGTCAGTTAGTGCCTATTCTTTTCTTTGGCTTAATCTGGGCAATAATACTGGTAAGTTTGGGGCTGTGGGGCTTAGTGGCTTTAATTCCTTTTTCAGTCCTGCTGGGCCTATTATTCATGTTTGTGCTACGAAACGCATATGAAAATAATTATGCACCCTATTTATTTGGACAAAAAAGGCAGGGAATTGTTGCAAAATCATATGATGTAAATCTTTGGCATCCAATGAGAATTATTGTTCTGAATGACAAGGAAACCTCGAAAGAGGTCAGAATTGCACCGGGTGCAATATGGAGCAAAAAAAGCGGAAATTCTGCGCCCGCACTTGGCGATGATATTACATATTTTTGCTATGATAGAAAAAAACACCGTCACATGCCTGATGATCCTATGGTTATGCAGTATTTCTGTTTATCGAAATCTTTGATTGAAGACTGCTCTTAAATCCAAAACGCTTGACAAATTAGGAATTATATCCTATAAATATTCTATTTTAATTTTAAATAGGAGTATGTGTCATGAGTAAACAAGATGAGTGGGATGCAATAGGTCGGCAGGCAGAGGCTATATGCATGAAGCCCACGAAAGAATCTGAACTCAAAGAAAAGATCAAGGAAGATATGCGCCGTCTAAGAGCCCAGATGAAGCCATTTCTTGATAATACGCCTTGTGACAATGAATTGGATAGACTCCAGAAACAGGCCACAGTTCTGGATCAACTCATATCCACGATGTTGCTGAATGTCACGAAGTTGGATCCCGAATCGGCGCTTACGCAATATGGCCTTGCCTTGAGAGCACAAAGCCAATATCGCCAGACCGTCCAAGTCGTAAATAGATTACAGCGTCAAAGAGAGCAAGATCACACTAAAAACAACCCTGATAATAATAATCAGGATGTACGTTGAAAAAAAAATGTGCAAAACGAACTGTACAAAAAGGAGTTGAAAACATGCCACGTTGGACCGAAGAATCCCGTGAAAAACAAAGGGAAGTCGCAAGAAAACATAAGCCTTGGGAAAACGCCAGCGGCCCGAAAACCAAAGAGGGCAAGGCCAAGGCATCACTTAATGCCATAAAACATGGCCTGAACACAGAAGAGGGCATAGAGTTAAAGAAAATCCTGCGCCAGCAAAACCAGTTCAGAAAAGCGGTTTTGGCTAAGGCGTGTCTCTCATCTCCGTCGCAAAATACTCCCAATGTCGTGCCATCCCCATCGTCGTCATTCCCTGAATTGTCATCAGACAATTCTAAGGGAATCCGTAAAATCCATGGATCGCCTTAGAATCTATTTCATAGATTCAGGCGATGACGGCTTAAGGTATCTGTGTATATTTGTGTTCTTAGTGTCTTCGCGGTAAGAAACCTAAGCCTTCAAAATCGCGTGTTTCTTCTTGCCCGATGAAATTTTGATCTGGTCCTGATCATTCAAATCGGAAGATGTAATTTTTGCGTCAATGTCGCCAACTGATACATCGTTGATGCGGGCGCCGCCCCCCTTGATCAGGCGCTTGGCCTCCCCCTTGGAGGCGCAAAATCCGGCCTCGACCAGCATATCAATCACATTCAGCCCGCCCTCAAGCGCGCCCTTCTCGATCTCGATCACAGGCAAATCACCGCCCAGCCCGCCTTGCTCGAACACGGTTTGTGCTGTGGCCTGCGCCTCGCTGGCGGCCTTCTCGCCATGACATATCTTGGTCGCCTCAAAGGCCAGTATCTTCTTGGCCTCATTTACTTCCGCGCCTTGAAGCTTCTCCAGCTTGGTAATCTCCTCCATTGGCATCGTGGTAAAGAGCTTCAGGAAACGCGCTACATCCGCATCCTCGGTATTGCGCCAGAACTGGTAATAATCATAAGGGCTGAGGTTCTTCTCATCCAGCCATACCGCGCCATCGGCAGTCTTGCCCATCTTCGCCCCCGAAGCCGTCGTCAGAAGAGGCGTAGTCAAAGCATAAAGCTGCGCGCTGGCCTTGCGGCGGCCAAGCTCCACCCCGTTAATGATATTGCCCCATTGATCCGATCCCCCCATCTGCAAGATGATCTCATGGCGTTTATACAGCTCCAGGAAATCATAAGCCTGCAAGAGCATGTAATTGAACTCTAGGAAGGTCAAAGGCTGTTCCCGATCAAGGCGCAGCTTCACAGATTCAAAAGTCAGCATACGGTTAATCGTGAAATGCGGACCGCAATCACGCAGGAACTCAATGTAATTCAAATCCTCCAGCCACTCCGCATTATTAACCATAATGGCTTTGTTATCACCGCTATCATAGTTCAGGAACTTGCCGATAATACCCTTAATGCCTTCGATATTCTCATTGATAATATCCTCGGTAAGCATCTTGCGGCTTTCATCTTTGCCTGACGGATCACCAACCTTGGTCGTCCCGCCCCCCATCAACGTATAGGGTTGATGGCCGCATTGCTGGAACCAGTAGAGCATCATTATCTGCACGAGGCTGCCCACATGAAGGCTATTGGCTGTTGCGTCAAATCCTATATACGCGCCTTGTTTGCTGCTGCTCAGTTTATTGTCCAATTCCTCGAAATCACTGCACTGGTGGATAAAGCCGCGCTGCTCTAGAATATTCAGGAAATCCGATTTATATTTATGTGTCATATCTTTAATAATTTTTAAGTGTCTAAATTCTATATTTTAACCCGTGATGATTGATATCGCTTTTGCCGTAACATAAACTCATATCTGCAAAAAAGGTTGCGCGGATGATACAACAAAAAACATTTCATGCAATAGGTCTCATGTCCGGTACATCTCTGGACGGAGTAGATATTGCACTGATCGAGACTGATGGTGAAAACCATGTGGAGCGTAAAGCTTTTGAAACTGCCTATTATACTTCTACCGAACGCAATACAATCCGCGCGGCGCTGGGCCATAAAGAGGACGATCTTGAGACGCGCATGGCCGAGAAGATTGTCACGGATAAGCATATCGCGCTGGTCCGCAATTTTATCAATAATCATGATCTGAAAGATAAGATCGATATCATCGGTTTTCATGGTCATACGATTTTCCATGATCCGAAGAACAAATTCACATGGCAGATCGGAGATTCACAAAATCTTGCCGATGCGTGCGGGATTGATGTTGTAGGGGATCTGCGTAAAAACGATGTAGAGCAAGGCGGACAGGGCGCGCCGCTTTTACCACTGTACCACAAGGCTCTGGCCCATGATAAGAACATGCCTGCGGCCTTTGTGAATATAGGCGGCGTCTCGAATATCACCTATATCAATGATGAGGAGCTTTTGGCCTTTGATTGCGGACCCGGCAATGCCTTGCTGGATGATTTCATGAAGGATCATTTCGAGAAAGATTGCGACGAAGGCGGCGCCTTGGCGCGCACAGGATCGCCGGATCTGGATATGGTCAGAAAATGGATGGAAAACCCGTATTTCAAAAACAAACCGCCCAAATCTTTGGACCGTGATGAATGGGACATACAGGAAATCCAGTATCTGCCCAATGCTGATGGCGCAGCAACTCTTACGCACTGGACGGTGGAATGCATCAAGAAGGCCGTATCCGTTTGCCCGAAGCAGCCTAAAATCTGCTATATCACAGGTGGTGGTCGCAAGAATGCCTATCTGATGGAGCTTCTTGAAAAGCATCTGCCTTGTGCGGTCGAACCCGTGGAGGAAGAGGGCTGGAACGGTGATGCCATAGAGGCCGAAGGTTTTGCCTATCTGGCGGTGCGCTCAAGGCTGGGCCTGCATATCACAGAGCCTGATACGACTGGCGCACCGAAGAAGTTAAAAGGCGGTAAGCTTTACACGGCCAGTTACATTTCAGCAGATAGCTGATTGTTGCCCTGATCTGCATCCATACGGGTAATGATGAGATACCTATTCAAAGAAACTGTTGTAGAATACGAAGGAATACTGCGCAGATTTTCTTGGGTCTTATCTGTAACCAAGGCCTGAAAAAACTCTTGAAGACTAGTCTCTTGATTTACTGGCATGCCGGATTTTTGGATAAGCTCACACATAGCAGCTTGGGCAAGTGCTTGTTTGTCTTCAGGAAGACTGTCTGGTGACAATGTTTGGGACCTTTTACTAAAATGTAGTTCCATTGCTCCTGATTGCGCAAATTCTGTGACAAGTTCTGCAATCTCGGCACTAAAAGCAATATCCTCTTTTTCTGGCATAATGATGTGTACTTTCTTAACTTTTGAAAAAATGTAATTTAAGTCCGCGTGTAGATAAATTATTTCTGGAGTTCTGTCAAACTTTGTGGCTTTTAGTAATCAAAACAATATGAAAGAAGATGGTAAGCATCATTGCATCAAATAGTAAATCTATCGAACAAGCCGCTAAAATCCTGAGGCAAGGCGGTCTTGTCGCCATGCCGACCGAAACCGTTTATGGCCTCGCCGCCGATGCCCGAAACGGGCAGGCTGTGGCTAAAATTTTTGAGGCCAAGGGCAGGCCGAGCTTTAACCCCCTGATTGTCCACGTAAACTCATTAGAGGACGCCGCCGAAATCGCTGAGCTATCGGAGCAAGAGCGCATAGCAGCGCGTGCTTTCTGGCCTGGCCCGCTGACGATGATCCTGAAACGTCGCACCGATAGCGGCCTGTCTGATCTTGTGACGGCGGGGCTAGAGACGGTGGCAGTGCGCGTGCCCGCCCATAAAACCGCAAGAGCTTTGATAGAGTCTTGCGGCTTCCCCATAGCCGCGCCCAGCGCCAATAAATCAGGCAGCCTTAGCCCGACCTCACCGGCACATGTCGCCAAAAGTCTGGGCGATAAAGTTGATCTTATTCTGGCCGATGGCTCTTGCAAAGTTGGCCTTGAATCCACGGTGCTGGATTGCACAGGGGACAAGCCCCTTGTCCTGCGCCCCGGTGGTATCTCGGCTGAGGAGATCAGCCGAATATTGGATGAGGAAGTCACCTATGATCTGGGGGATAAGGATAAACCAAAATCGCCGGGGCAGCTCTTGAAACATTACGCACCGGACACATTAGTGCGCTTGAACGCCATTGATCTGGAAGAGGGTGAAGCCCTGCTGGCCTTCGGTTCTATCAAGTTCATGGGGGTGAAGGGCAAGGGTGCAGCCTCCGATCTGCCGGACACAATGATCCGCAACCTCAGCGAACAAGGTGATCTCTATGATGCCGCCAGCAACCTCTTCGCCATGCTACGCGATCTGGACCGCCCAGAACATAAACGCATCGCCGTAATGTCCATCCCCGATAAAGGGATAGGTGTTGCTATTAATGATCGGTTGAGACGGGCTGCAAATTGTTAAAAAGGTGAAAATTCGATGATTTCGCACCCCATAAAATGTTCTTTTGAATTCCAAGTGTACAGATATTCATCTTCGTCTAGTACAGAACAAGAATTTAAACCAAGTATTTTGCCTTTTGGATTTGTAATAGTTTTTTTAGCAACATAATTCCAAAATGGGATATCTGTGTTAGGAGCTCTCTCAAAACGCGAAAGGTTAATAACGCCACAAGGGCCTGTAGGGCTGCTTATTACAACCCATGTACCTTCTCCAGAAACAGCATCATTTACAAATTGAAATGTTTGTTTATAGGTATTAGGGCCAACTTCACAGGTGAGAGTATCTCTTTTGTTTGCAGTCTTTATCACGTTAACTAGATTGTCTTCAGTTGGATTCTTGCAAAAGTCGAGTAAGCTGCTCATCGATTCTATAAGAAATTCTTTCTTTTTTTTACTTGAGCTTTTCATTTCTTTAATAAAAGTATCTTTATCAGAAATAAAACCCGACTTCGATGCTTCTTCAAGGCTTATATCGCCTCTTGTAGCTTTTATTAATAATTCAATGCTATGGCACTCCCCATCAGACATATCTTTCTTTGCAGCATCTAATTCTTTTTTTGCACGCTCTTTTATATCCTCAATACTCCTTGGATCGGCTTTTTTTCTAACGCTTGTTTGTGTAAATTGGCATTCTAAAAGGTTATTATCATTTTTTGTGCAGTAATAAACAAGAGAGCTAACCTCTTTAGTATTATATAATAAACCAGTTGTCGGGTAATCTTGAGCATAGGACTTGCCATGAAAAATAAATAAGAAAATTAAAAAATAGATTGCGAATTTCATAGCTTAACAATAGACCAAAACAAAACCTGCCTCAAGGCGGGTGATTGTAAATGGAAGAGACGGAAGATTTTTTTTGATGCGCGGCGAGGGGGTGATAAATTATCAAAAATACCAGAAAATCATAGAGCTAACGGGTATAAAATATATCGCCATTATGCTTGTAGTTTTTTATGCGGGGTCTTTATTGCCCCATATTTACTACCACTGGTTCTTGGATTTACTGAGTCATTTTAAACTGCAATATATGCTTGCCGGAGCGGTTTTAGGACTTGTCTTTTTAAGTACCAGAAAACTGGTTTTGGCGGTTTTGTGTTTCGTGGTTGCAATCTCGGCCCTTGCCGAAAGCCGACTTATCCTTGAAAAGCCTTTGCAATTCTCTACACAAAGCGTACAAAACACAGAACTCTATACTATCGCTTTATATAATCATCATTATACAAACCGGAATTTTGATGCCTTTGAAGCGTGGCTGGAGGACAAAAAAAGCCCTGACCTTGTAATCCTTCAAGAAGCAACCCAAGCAACATCGCAATTTGCTGATAGTCTCAAAAATATCTATCCATATCAAATCCATAAGCCTAGAAAACTGGCTTTTGGTATGGTCATTTTAAGCAAGCATCCTTTTGAAAAATACGAGCAGGTTTTTATCGACGGACCAGTTATTCAAAATTACTATATCAAGATAAGTATAAAGCATCCTGTCACTCAGAGTGCTATGACTATCTACGCTCTTCATACTCTGCCGCCTTTGGGAGGTAATTATGCGGCGCAACGTAATCATGAGCTTACGGTTACGGCAGATGAAATAGCCAAAGACAAGACGCTATCAAAAATACTGGTCGGGGATTTGAATGTCACTCCTTTTTCACCTGTTTTCAAAGAGGTGAAAGATAGGTCAGGCTTAAATTACCAATCATTTGGTGTGTTGCTTAATCCGACTTGGCCATCCAGAAACTTCTTTTTGCCGCTCCTGCAAATTCCGATTGATCACGTATTACATAGTGACGCCATAGAACTCTTGTCTAAGGAGGTTGGCCCTTCTTTTGGCTCGGACCATCATATGTTGATAACGACTTTGAGATTAAAGTAATGGCGGAGAAAGAGCGAATTCTTTCAAACGCCATTTTTGAAGAATTAGCAGATTGGGAAGAACAGCTCAAGCACTTAGATTTTGACTTTGATGGTGGGATTGGAGGGCCGGATTATGAGTAGTCCTTCTGATATTAATCTTACATCTGATTTCACAAAATCTGCTCAAGACAAGCCCAAGAATCGCAAGCGTGTTCCCCCGATTTCTGTTCGTGTGACAGAAGAAGAGAAAGCACGATTACAGGAAATGGCGGGTGCGATGGCGGTGAGTAGCTTTATTCGTCAAACGCTTCTTGGTGATAAGGTTGCCAAACGTCCAAAGCGTTACAGTAAAAAACAACGCCAGCCACATATTGATCACACAGAGATAGCGCGACTGCTCGGCATGTTCGGGCAATCAGAATTAGGCCGTTCTATGCTGGCCTTGTCGTTAGCGGCGCAGATGGGTGATTTAGATGTCACGCCCGAAGTATCCGATAAGCTGGAACAGGCTTGTGACGATATCCATGAGATTAAAGTCGCTTTGATTATGGCTTTGGGTATCAAGCCACAAGGAGAGCGTGAGTGATCTTAAACGGCAATCAACGCGGCGGTGCAAAAGATTTGGCGCTTCATCTGATGAAGACCGAGAATGAACGCGTTGAATTGCATGAGCTGCGCGGGTTTGTGTCGCAGGATTTAATGGGCGCATTGAATGAAATCTATGCTGTCAGTCGCGGCACGAAATGTAAACAGTTCATGTATTCGCTCTCACTCAATCCCCCCAAAGATGAAACGGTGTCCGTAGAGGAATTTGAACGCACTATAGAGGAAGCTGAACAACGCCTTGGCCTTATCGGGCAACCCCGCGCTATTGTGTTTCATGAAAAGATTGGCATGGATGGCACGTTGCGTCGCCATTGTCATGTTGTGTGGTCACGGATCAATCTTGAGCAGATGAAGGCCGTGAGCATGTATCAGGATCGTCACAAATTGACTGACCTCTCACGAGAGCTTTTTCTGGAACATGGTTGGGAAATGCCGGATGGCCTGAAAAAACGGGGTGACCGTGATCCTCTCAATTATACCCATGCGCAGCACCAACAAGCACAGCGCATTGGCAAAAACGCCGCAGAGATTAAGGCTAAAATTCAGAAAGCTTGGGCAATCTCCGATAACAGGCTATCATTCGAACATGCTTTATCAGAGCGAGGTTATTTTCTCGCGCAAGGTGATACAGGCCGCTTTGTTGTCGTTGATATGCACGGCGAGATTTACTCCCTGCCGAAACAACTGCCCAAAGGCATAAATACAAAACATGTTCGCGCAAAAATCGGTGATGAGAATGAACTTACGCCCGTTGCCGATATCCTCGCATTACTCGAAGCGCAACATGAGCCAGATGAACAACTTTATGATCATGAGGATGCGCTAAAACTGGTGACGCGTTATCATGCTGCCTTCACACCTGCCATGATGGAACGGACTTTAAAACAGGCAATCCCGCATGAATCTTTGCGTAAAAAGATCATCAACAACATCACTAACTCCGATAACGTGATTAAAATCGGTGAGCGTAACGGTGCATCCATTTACGCCACACAAGAGATGATTGATCTTGAGCAGAATATGATGGGCACGGCGCATGACATGGCGCAGAATAAAACACACGCCATGAACAAACATGCTGTGCATCGTGCGGTGTATAGTCTGAATGCCAAGCTTGCAAAAGAAACCAATGGCAAAGCCTCTTTGAACCAAGAGCAGATTGAAACGCTACGCCATATCACCAGTGAT
>MDTC01217607.1_pt1 | contig 49653 bp, 45 predicted proteins | sample 811181 | NCBI WGS metagenome assembly MDTC01 (sample SAMN05326644, study PRJNA326480) | marine metagenome | isolation source: seawater | place: Pacific Ocean: North | collected 2011 | reverse complement strand
TTGTAAGTCCTACTATAATTTTTCCGCTCGAAACATCTTTAAGAGATTGAACAAAGTAGCCCATGCCTACGGCTGCTGCTCCAATACCAATACCAAGACCCAATGCGGCTGCTGCGAGTCCTAGCATTGGCATAATACTGGCACCGGCACTTTTTCCTACTTTTTTATTACCTTTATCAATCTTATCTGTACCTTTTTTGGTCTGATCTCCACTTTTGTCGAACGTGCTTCCAAGTAACTTAATTCCTTTGATAAGAGGGTCCAAAAGACCAGTCATCGCCAAACTTTGTCTGAACACTGCGAATATTAAGATTACTTGCCCAACGGTACTTCCCAAAATCCTAGTTACAATTTCAAAAACTTTTAATCCTGTTGTCATTAATTTTGAAATAGCTGCAACAAATCTACCATCTGCTGCCATCTGTTGTAATAAGAAAGTAAATCTTTCTTGTATCGGAAGAGTTGCCTCCATTGCGTCTGCAAATTTTTGCTGAACGTTAGCTGCTCTATCTGCGTCTTTTTGTTGTTGCCTATATGATGAAAGAGACATTCCAAATATTCTATTTGCCTCTGCCATATCGTTAATACCGGCGGCTTGAGCGATTGCTTTTTGCTCAAAGCGGTCCATATCTTTAAATGCTCTTCCTTGACTGTTGACAGTCTTTATTAAGGTCTCTATTCTTTCGTCTTCTGTCATCATTAGCATTTCTGTTGCTGACATCGTTGAGCCTAGAATTGCGTTTAGTTTTCCTGCTGCGTCTGCTGCACTTGAAAAAGTGTCAAACTTGCTAGCAATTGATATAAGAGAGTCAACAGATGTTCCTGCATTTTTTGCAGCAACAGCAAGTCCTTTAAATATGCTAATTGATTTACTGCCATGAACAGCAAGAACGCTTGATGCCTTCAAGAAACCTTCTGCCATCTTTTTGGGACCGATCCCAAGTTGAGTTGCTGAGAGAGATAGTGACTTGGTTGCCTCTATTGATTGCTCAGCAGTCATCCCCATTGAGGCTTGCATATCATTCATTATTTTTGTAACTGTAGCGGCCTCAATACCGAAGCGAGAAAAGCCCATTGTTTGTTCTGCTATTTCTCTTTGCATGTCTTTTGACATTTGAGCACCACCAATGAGCTCTTGATTCACAGATTGTAATGAAGCCATTGCTTTATCAAATGCAACCATGTTTTCGTTTGCAACATCATTTAAGTATCCAATTTGAAATTCAAATTCACGACCAGTTCCTGTTGCTGATGCAAATGCTGCTGATGCTTTGTCTACAGCAAAAGCCAATGCAATGGTGTTTTCAACAATTCTTCCAAGAATCATCCCGGCACTAAATGTCTGCTTTATAGAATTGGCTAGCTTGTCTTGCAACTTTTTACTATTTGCAATATTTTTTGCCATATCCCTATATTTGATTACACTTTTGGTAAGTGCCGAGTTGCCAATACCAATCTTTGTTGCCAAACCACCGACAGAGCTTTCAATCTGTCTCGTCATTTCTGCTTCTTCTTCTCGAAGTTTCTTTCTTTGCTGTTGAAGTTCCAAAAGGGCCTCTTGCCCGTCTTCAGCAGCGGACAACATTGCCACTTCTTCGTCAGTTAATTTGATTTGAGTTTTTAAACCCTCAATAAATTTTTCTTGAAGCTTGCCCTCTTCAGTAAGAGCTGTGGCTTTTTGCTTTGCCAACTCCATTATTATCGTTTCTTGTCTTTTTAGATCTTCAAAGTAAGCCTCATTAAGACGATTTTGAGCTTTGAGGTTCTCTATTTCTTCAACTGTAAGGGCTTTTTTCTCTTTCAAAAGCTGAGTAATTGCCTCTTGAAGTTTTACCTCTTCTTTTTTTCCTTCATTTGACATTCATGATCCTCCTAATCTTGAAACGGCCACCTAATGCCTGTTGTTTGTTCAAAGTAACTAACTGCTTGATTCAATAAAACCTTTTTCTTTTTTGATTGAAAATGTTCTTCACCAAATTGTATATAAGCGTCAAGATATTCTTTTTCTGCCATTATTGCTTTTGCATAAGCCTGAACGTCTTGTTGTTCTCCACGAATAACAAACTTAAGTGTGTTATCCTCTTCTTCTTTCATCATATCAAAATCTTTAACATCTGCTGTTAAGGTAACGTCGTTGTCGTAAAGATACTTCAAAAAAGTTTTATTCCACGATGCCATTGCTCGCATCCAACTCTCAGTTAAAAGTCTTTTATTTGTAAAATCTATAATCATAATAAGTCCTCGGTATAGTAAATAGTTCGAAAGAAAAAACCCGAATTATTTTCGGGTTTTCCTTGATGCGGCTTCGTGGGCCTTCTTCTCTTCTTCAAACTGCTTAGCCAGTCTATTGAAAAACCAGTATCTTAAACCGACAGGTAGAGAATATAATTCTGAAAAGGACCAGTTACCGTGATGCATCATTGAGAATATCTGTTCATAAACAGACTCCATGTATTTATTTGTTAGGCCAAAAAAAGTCCGCGCCAAACGGAACCTCCAATTCTTGCTCATGCCCGCAAGAGATACATTCAAAATTGTCTTTTATCTTTACATCAGGGGAAACCGCCATATATGCGTCTCTTAGCACTTTAGAGTCTCCAACAGGTATTAGCTCAACAAACTGATTTAGCTGGGCTCTGTTAGTCTCTCCTTGAGCAGAAACGACCATTAATTTATACTGGTCAGTAAAAGTAGATGTTTCCTTTTTATGCTTTTTAGCATCTGTAATTCTTTTTATCATCAACTTTTCATCTTTACCAGTTAAAAGTCTGAACTCGACATTTACCTTACACATTGGCAGAGTCACATTGAAATTTCCATTTTCATTTTTTGTTATTGAACCATCTTCTGGTAATGTTCCACAAGTAGTCTCTTGGTTATTTAAGTTAAAAGTTAACTGATTGGTTGTCCCACAAGAAGGACAAGAAATTTCTGTTTCATAAAGGTTACCATATCCTGATATCCTGGCCGCTATTAATATTGCGTTCTTATCTCCAATTAAAATAGAGTCGCTGCTGATGTTTCCGATAATTACATTTTCTAAAAAACGATCTACAGCAAGGCCTTTTTTTAACAAAGACTCTGAACTTAAAATATCTTCATCTTTCGCAGTCATGAACCTAATTTCGATATCTTTTTTTCCACACAAGGGGTGACCCTCTGGGTAACCAATTCCTTGTGAAGGTAAATCGACAAATTGCGTTGGAGACACAAAGTCCAAAAGCGAACTTTTTTGTTCTTTTGGTTGTGGTACATTTGGGGCTACCATCCTACCCTCGTTTCTATTGCTCAAGTTTCACCTCTTTTTTGTTATTCAAATGTATTGTGCACAGCATTAGTATATTGCACTATCATTGTGATTATGTTTAAGTCTTCACTGGCGTAATCCATTTTTCCAAAGTCAATACCAGCTAATATGGGCTCTCGCAAAGTCCAAGCTTCTAGTATTGCTCCGTCATAGTTGTTAGGACCTGCTCGAAACGAACCTCCGGTTGTGAGAGGAACGTACTTGTTTCCATATATTTTTTTTATTGTAATGTCTGGTAAATTCTTATCTTCACCAGCTTGAAGAATATTGGCTGAGTTTATTTTGAAATTTTGATTACCAGTAATCGCTTTTCCCTTTGCACGAGCAAGGGTTTCAAACAGTCTGTGAGCCATTGAATCATAGGAAGACTCTCCATCTAGGTCTCTGTATTTATAATCATAAAACTCAATAGTGACTGGTTCCCATTGTCCTTTTCCTGGACTGTGCTGAACTCCTTGTCCTAAAAGATCTGCTTTTATTTCAAGTCCATAATTTGGTAAGGTAACACTTTTTACTGTAAAAAATCTAGTACTACCAATTTCTAGTATAAAATTATATGACTTTAATAAAGTACTTCCTTGATAAAACATTATTCCTCACTTAATTGAAGTATCCGGTACTAGTTCCCTCTGGATCTATTACACAAGATGCCCAATCATATTTAAACGTAATTTCAATTTCTCTCATGTCTTCTGATGAGTAATCGAAATCTCCAAATTTTACTGATGTTATAAATGCATTATTGAGAGTCCACTGTTCTAGTACTGCACCTGCTTGGTCTGTTGCTTCAAGTATTATTGATCCGTTATTACTAACCAATTCTGACTTTGAAAACGTGTCAAAAGCTGTTCCATCAGCAACTCCAGCAAGACTAGGAATTTGATATCCTGCTAGTTTTATTAACTGTAAAGTTTGATTTACGACATCTTTATCACCCGCTGGGTCAATTAGAACTACAGACACATCATTCCATTTAATTTTACCTGGATAGTGAAAAACATGATCACTAAAGTGGTGTTCAATAGAGGTTATCTCGAATGAAGGAGCTGTTACTGACTTTGCGTACCAAGCCACCTCATTTGTAAATATCTGTACCTTAAATCTAAATTTTCTTTTAGGTTCGGCATTTGCCTCTGTCCAAAATTTTTGTTCTGCCATTTGTTAGTTCTCCTTATTAACTTAAATAGTTTTGGCTATTAGAATTGTACACCGCTTCTAGAAATAATGAAATCTACTGCGATGAACTCAACTGACCTAGTTGGTTTGATAAATATTTTCGCATAGATAATATTCCTATCAACATAGTCTGCGGTTGTTGTGCTCTTGTCAAGCACCAATTTGTATTCACTAATACCTAAACGGTTTTGAGTATCTTTTAATATTGTGTCTGCTTGGAACTTAAATCTGTTCCAGGTTGTGTCAACATTTTGGTCAAACAAAATTGTGTCTGCTATCAAACCAATTCTTTGCTTAAGGTATATTAAAAGCCTTCTAACATTAATTCTATCTAAAGCAGATGATGTTTGTTGAAGAGTTTTTTGTCCAAAAATAACAATTTGATTTAATGCAGGGAATCTTGCAATAGGATTGATATTTGTTTGATACAAGCGATCTCTATCAGCTTTTGTTAGATGTTCCCAAGTTCCTGTGATAATAGGTCCGGTGGGTCCACCGAGTTCGTTAATACCTCCACGGTTAAACCCTGCTGGAGCAAACCATAGTTCTGAGGCTCCTTGAGACTTTCCTAGGGCTCCAATGGCCGCAACTGACGGAGGTGCATATAATACATCGTTTTGTCCACCCACACGGTCTCTTAAACGTACCCAAGGGTAATAAGTTGCTGCGTAGGAATTGTTGATAAGACGACCTTCAAGATTTGTTATTGTTCCGTTGATGTCTCCGGTTGTGACTGCACCATTGTTTTCATACCCTGGTCTGTAACCTCCGGGGATGTCGACAATGGCAAGACAATCTTGTCTTGTTGATGCAAGAGACATAATTTCATCAGTAACATCAGCTTGAGTAGTCCCAGGTATTGACACAACATCGTATTTTATAGTTTCAACATCTTCAATTGTCTCAATAGCTTTGAATACTGAGTTATAGGCATATGATGACAATCTGGTTTTATCTGTAAGGTTTTTGTTTGAGAACGGCTCGACTTCTGTTAAGTCAATACCATCATGCCCACCGAATAAAGGTGCACTAAATTGTCTAACTTTCTTTTCAAATAGTTTTGAAAGCCCAAGACCAGAGTCTCCTGCTATAGAGTGGTTGGTTGTAGAACCAGTTGAATAAGAACCTGATTGTAAAAAGAAGCTATTTGTGTTTGAACTTCCTGAGCAAATATCATCTAAAGAAAAGATAAACGAAAACTCTAGTGCGTCTGGCAAGGACTCGCTCTCGCCAAGATGATGAGAAAGAGTATTGGATGCATTTGATGGAAGAACTCTCACAAGATCGATATATGAGTCGTCTCTTCTGATTGAGGTTCCTTTATGGTGTCTAACTCCGTATAGATCTGTTGGAGCGTAGTTCTTTCCATTTGAATTTGTACTCTCTTCTGTTAAACGAAGTGATGGGAAAGAAATTGAGGCTGTGTAAAAATGTGGTAAGTTTGCAAATTTTGATGCAGATCCACCGTGACAAGCCAACACCTCGTTTCCTAATACAAAAGAATGAGCAAAGTCATCTGTGTCTGTTCCCGCAGTATTACTATTCGTAGTCATATGACCAGAGTGACCATTGCCACCAACGGTTATACTAAAGTGTGGTCCTGCTGGTGCTGCTGTGATAACCATACTGCCATCTCCAGTTGCTGGGGCGATATAGTTTGTAACAGAGTTGATCAAGGCAAGGATCTTATCAGCCAAAGGAAAAACACTTGGAGTATCTGAGATACCAATTTCACCAGCATTATTTGTAAAAGAGGTATCTGAAGCGGCCGATGTTTTAGTGCCTTTAAACGTAATTGTAAAAGTCTGACCGTTTAAAACCAGAGTCATTACGTCGTCGGCATCAGGCCTACTGTTAAGTGTTAAATTAAGAGAAGCTTGAGTTCCACCATCGTTAGAGTAATCTTTTAGTGTCTGAACACCCTGTGAGCCATCTAATAGTGTAAAACCTTTCGGACGAAGAGGTCCGTAGAAACCAACTGGAAGAGCATGTCTGTCTTGGAGTTGTTGGTTTTGTACCGCAGATGCTACTTCAATATAGATAAAATCTGAGTTATTTGCATATTCTCCTCGAACATTATACTTTGTACTGGTAGCATCCCAAACAAGATACTGATCTCCAATTATTTTTGAGATATAATTTTCTGATGAAGGATCAAGATTTAGCCCTGAAAATTGTTCAATAACTGCGCCTGACTTATCGCATACTTCAAGAGTAAAGCTTGAATTTGGAACCAAGTTGTTTCCGAGGGAAAGATCTCTAATGTTTATTTTGTAGTTATTTTGCAACCATTCTCCATCATGCAAAGATACACATCGGAATAGTTTTTCTTGACCCTGACTGTCTGCCAGTCTTCTGTTGATAAACCAACCTGTTTTTGATGGTTTCATATCTTTAAAGTGGTCTGAGTAATTCAAAGAACCAGAGTCAAGTGCAAGTAGAATACCCACCTGAGAACCGGCTGTTGTTGTTGTGTTTCCGGCAACTGCGACTTCGTATGACTCTCCCAAGAAGTATTTCTTGTCTGAAAGTCCAAAGTTTTTATTTGCTTTTCCAAGTAACTGTGGGTTTGTGTTAAACACGTCTCGAAGATACTCTTTTGAGCCCGGTGTAAAGTCGAATATAAACTCTTCTGCGGCGGCGGCATTTGTTTCAGATGCTGCTTTATCGTCTGCGGTGTAAAGGCACATTTTAAATCTGTTTGCTGCGCCGGCCAAGGAGTTAATTAAGGTTCCTGCTGATGCGGTTGCGTTTGATGAACCAGCGATTGTTCCAGAAAGAGTCAAAGCCGCTCCTTGGGTATAGAATACAGCAGCAAGCGAACCAGATCCAACATTGTCGGCTGTTGTATAAGAAGAAGAAGGAATAATAAATAAACCATAAGCAGTGTTTGTTGATGTTGGTAAAGCATTTGGATTAGCAGTGGTGCTAACCGACCATCCAGCAAGCTCTGCATTACTGTCAGCAGCAGAATTAGCTTCTCCTAATAATCTTACAAAGGTAACAGGTGTTGTTTCTGAGGCTAGGTGGGCTTGTGCCGCGTAAATACCATATGTTGGTCCAAGGGTGTTTCCCTCTCTCCAAACATCGTTGTCAGAACCACCTTTACCGGAAATTCCTTTTCCGAAGATGGTGTTAAAGTCATCAAGTGTTTTAACCCTGATGGGTTTCATTGCTGGTCCTGAAAGCGCACGACCAATAATGAGAGGTCCAGTGTCATCAGACACAACTGCTGGTATCTGACTCTCGTCAATCTCGCTTAAAAGTACACCAGGTGAAACAAAATCAAATTTTCTAGGCATTAAAATATCTCCTTATTAATACATTTATCTCTTATAAATAGTACGAGAAAAGCTCAAACGCTTTATTCTCTATAATCCTTGTCTTTCTTTTTCCAAGGCGTTTTATCTCCAATAATCCTACGCTCTCCAGTAATTCTAACTTTTACTTGGTTTTCTCTTCTTGCCAGCGATGGCCTCTTTCTAGAATAACCCTCACCTACAAGATAACCAAGAACTTTTATTTCTATTTTTGTCTCAAACATTCTCTCTTCTTCGCCAACATTTGTTGTGTTGTTGTTCATAGAGAAGTCTTGTTGGATAAAAGCTTCATACTTGTGGTCTTCGTTTCCAAAAACAAAAGAATTTACCTGACCGGTTGTTGTTACAAATGGTTGTAAGAGATCATTCATTTGTTGTTGGTATTCTGTTCTCAAGGTTATGGAATACATCATTGTTACGTAAACAGGAATTGGAGAGTTGTATGTATCATATATTACCTGATTGTTTTCATCATTTTTCCCTGTTTGTTCTTTGTTGTTGCTGGCTTTTTGTGCTATTTCTGATTGGAAGTTTTGAGTTTTGTCCTGATTTATTCTAGAAACAACAGGAACAGCGCCACCTTTATAGTCTTTATTTTCAACAATGTTTGCTTGGTATACTCCTTTAAAATTAGGATCTTTCGAAACAGAAGACCGGTTGACCGTGAGCAAGGGTAGTATTAGTTTTCCCACCTTATCTCTTATTCTCACATCTTTTTTTATTTGCCAAACCCTTTCAGAGCCTAACCACAATACAGGAACCTTGTAGATGCCTTTGTTTGTCTTTGTGTGTATATCCAAATTTTTATTGACCCAATCATAAAGACCAGTGTCGACACTCTCAATTGTAGAGGCTTTGTAATGAATACGTTCTTGTTTACTCGGCATTGAAAACTCCATCTCTCGCTCTTATACAATCGGCTACCACTTCAAACTGTACGTCGGCTTGACCAAAAAGGTGCTTTGGTTCATTTGTTTTTACAATTTCATAAAATATCTTTCCATACTTCACGAAGTCACCTTCACGAATAAATAGGTCCTGATCCTCAGTTAAGCGTCGCTTGTGAAACATAACCTTCAAACCAGTCTTTTTGTCAAGTGCTATGTTTTCAAGAAAATTAGTCTCAACTCCTTGATATTCAACTCTTGCAAAGACTCTAATAGGAGGAAGAAAAGTTTTTTCAATCGCTTCTCCATATAGAGGGTGAAAGTTGGTGTGTTCAATATCAATTGGAAAATAAAGCATCTGTTGACCAGCTACTCTTTCAATAATCTCGTCATTAACTTGTTTTACAAGATTTTTCTCCTTCTCTCCAAGAAACATCGGAGGGGGAGGTGCGTTTGGTTTTGTCCATTTATCGTCTGCCATTTTATTATCCTACAAATATTTTAAGAGGCGAGTCTGATATAATATCTTTAGCCTTTTCAGTCATAGCTGCATCTGACTCTACTAACTTATTGTATGTCATTTCATCCAATTGTTTCTGTAGTTCTTCTTTTAGTGCTTGTTTTTCTTCTTTTGCTTGACCAAGAAGTTCTGAGGCGTTAAGACTTATATTATCTCCAGGAATTGGAACATTTCCACCAAATTTTCCTCTGACTTGTGCTAAAATCTCCTTGCATAGTGCAAGAGCATATCTTCTAATCCATTGTTGCCCTATTGAATTTATTTTTTCATATGGAAGATTCTCAAACGGAAGGGTGTTCATGTTGTTTACACCATCTTGACTACCACCATTATCATCTGTCCAAATGTTTCCATCTTCGATTGTAAATTTAAACCAAAATTTTTCCGGTGAAACAGTATCGGGTGTTGGAAAAAGTCTTAATTTATTATCAATAACTTCATAAGAATAATGAGATGTTCTTGTGTATAGGTGATCTTCATAGGAAATGGCCTGAAGTTTGTTGTGCCAAGCCGGAATAACCTGAAAGGTTGAATCATCTGCATACTGGCCGTAAGTATGCATGTCTCCAACGACATTCAGACCACCATAATACCCATAAAATCTCCACATCTGTCGGGGTGTTACATAAAAAACCTGTCTTATTTTAATTCTTGGGTTGTTTTCCATTTTGTTGTAATATGGAAAATCAGAGTTATCAGCGTTGAAAGCTGATGCTGAAACGATATTTTGCAAATCATAGTCTGACTGTCCTGAAACTGGAGATATTGATGCGCTATAAATAGCTTGTGTACCACCTACACCCGCTTCAGTGGCAAATGTATCTCCAATACGAAAAGCTGTCTCAAATGAGAACTTCGGATATTTTAGAGCGTAATCTTGAGGACCATCTGTGGCTTCGCCTCTATGATTAAAAGAACCCGTTTCAGTTCCAAGAGCTGAGCCTATAACATTCTTGGCCTGGTGCATATTTATAATATAAGAGTATTCTAGGCACGCTTCTTCGTACGCAGAGTACACACTACCGCTTGTTATCTCAACGTCTAGTACATCTCCGCCTAATCTTTTATATACAAAGGCAACCTGCGCTACCGCTCCTGTAATAAAAGCGACAGAACCAGAATATGCTCCTATAGGACAAGCATCAGTCACTTCAGATAAGGCTGCCGTGGAGCCGTTAAAAGATGCAGTTTGTGGTAAAACAATCGCTGATGTTGTTGATGTTGGCGTTAAGGTTGGTAATGACATACATGATTTCTCCGTTCTAATGTAAGTAGTTTTGCCTATAAGAAAACGCCCCAAGCATATGCAAGGGGCAACGGAGGACTAATATAATATTAGTAATTAGTTTTCTTTCTTTGAATCTTCTTTTTTCTTAGCAGCAGCAGCCTTTCTTTTGGCGGCAGCTTCGGCTTTCTTTTTAGCCTCGGCTTTAGCTTTAGCTTCAGCAGCTTTACGTTTTGCATCAGCTTCTGCTTTTTTCTTGGCTTCTTCGGCTTTACGCTTTGCCTCAGCTTCTTGTTGAGCTTTTCGAGCAGCTTCTTCGGCAGCAGCCTTCTTTTTTGCTTCTTCGATTGGATCTAATGGAGCATGGGCACCAAGTTGTTCTCTTATTGCCTTTGCTTCCGGTGTTCCTTCTTCAACCTGTGAGAGTTGCTCTAACAGCTTAGCTTTACGGGCTCTGCTTATAAATTTAACTTTGCTTGACATATGCGTCTCCTTATGATATCATACTAAATAGTATCATTTTTCGCTTTTGTCCACTCTGGTCTCTGTAATGGTTAGGGCTAACTCTTTTATGTATTCTAATAGATTTTTTTGTTGTTCTTGAAGGTCTCGGACTTGTTGTTCTAAAACTTGGATTCTTTCTTCTTGCATTTTGTCTCCTTAACTTATTAAATAGTTTTTTAAAAAAAGAAAAACCCCCAACCAAAAGGAAGGAGGTTTTTTTAAGCAGTTTTTTTAAAGAAACGTTACTACTCAACCAGAGGAGCCGCTGCAATAGAGTTAACAGCTTCCGCACCGGAACTTGATCTACTGAGTAGTGCCCAGCCAGAAGCAGTCCACATACAGGTTACAGTTTCACCAACGTTTGTCAAAGTAAAGCTTGCATAAGCACCAGCCGTTGTAGCTGGAGTTACTTTAAATGCATTTGTAGCATGTAAACTTACAAAATATTTAAGCTGTCCAACAGTTGAACCATTAGCTAATGTAACAGCCATCGTATCACCATCTGAAGTAACAAGAGATAATGGTACAGTTGTACTAGCAGCACCAGCAGCAGTAATAGCTTCTGTACCTAAAGACAAAGCTGCGGCACCTGAGATGCTTGGCGCTGTCAATGTTGAGTTTGTGAGATCTAAATCTCTATCAACGGCCTCTAACAAGACCTCCATTCGGCCTAAGCCCATTCTTCTATTTCCCATAATATTTCTCCTTTTTTATAATTATGGACCCGTTTTCTGGCCAGTTTCTACCAGCCCCATTCCGGTAGAGACAGTGAGCAGGGGCCTCGCTCAAAGGAGACCAGAATTCAAGTCGTAGTAATTAGTCTCTTATAAAAGAAAAGCCCCAAGTCCGAAAACAAGGGGCATTTCATATTAGGTATCAGCTAATCAAAGATTAGGAAGAATACTCTCCACCTAGAAGATCTCGACAGATAACAAGACCGTACATATCAGGACGTACCATCTTCTTAGCGTAACGAGTCATTACCCCTTTACGAGGAACGAAGTCTTCTGGTCCAAAGATTGTTGGTGTGGTTTGTAGAGGCACATAAGGTGCATAAACATAACCGGACTCTAGGAAAGAGCCTCCTTTACGTCCAACAAGGATAACATTTCTTGGGAAGTAAGGGTCAACGATAACGTCGAACTTACGACTCAAAGAACCAGTCTTCATAGCGCCGATATCACCTTTGTCAGCATCAGCAGTTACGTTTGCACGGAAACCGCTTGTAAACTCAAGGATATTAGCAACTTCAGGAGAAACTACAACATAGTTAGCTCCACCACGAAGTGTCTTTCTGTGGATCTGAGCAGAAACATCATTGATGGTTTCAATAAGAGTCTCGTACCATTCAGAAACTGTACCTGTAAAGTCAGGAGCAGCTTTGGTTGCACCAAGTTCCAAACCGGTTTCTTTGTTTACAAAAAGACCAGGAGAACGAGACCAGTAGTATGTTGCAGCAGTTGCACCATTTACAAGATCAGCAAGGATCTCACGGTCAATCTCTAGAGCAATTTGCTCAGAAAGGATTGATGTTAATTCAACCTCAGCATCAATATTGTGGTAAGCGTTCAAATCTTGACCAAGCTCAGGTGACCATTTAGCTTTCAACTTTTTAGTCTGAGCTGTGATGGCTGTTGAACTTACATCAATGTCGATTTCTGGGATATCTGTCTCAGCTTCCAGAGGAAACAAATCTCCAACAACTCCACCAACTGCTTGAGCAGAAGCATCAATTTGATCCTTAATTGGGAAAGTAAAACTATTCTGTCCAAAGTTTGCATCTAAGTTTGTTGCTGCTTGAACAGCGGTGCTTTGGTCAACAGTGAAAACAAGACGTAATGCATCTCGCGAGGAACCCGGAACAGCTATACTATCTGCATTTTTAACACGATTAGACAAACGACGAATTTGAGTAGCAGTTGTAATTGCTGTTTCAAATAGTGCAACGTCCGCAGAGCTGACTTGGAAAGCAGATAGATTGTTAAAATCTGGATCGCCTGTAGTAGATACAATAAGGGCAACATCAATATCAACAACAGCACATTTCAAAGATGAGTCTGTGATAGCCAATAGATCTGGATCATACTTAACTAATTTTTTGTTTGCATCAGTAACAGCACCATCAAGATCAAAAACGAGACACTTTGCAGTGGCTACTCCAGATCCAGCAGCAGTAACAGATCCACTTGGAGATGCATAAGCATAACCAGTTGAACCATCACGTCCGGGTCCACCAAATCCTGCTTTTGAAGTAGCATCAATAAGATCAACACCAGAAATAACATCAGCACCTACTTGGTTTGTACCGTAAATTGATCCGTCACTTGCATTACCCATACGAGGGAAAATACCATCGGACTCTCCAGCATTTGGAGAAAACTTAAAGTCAAGGAAGAAGATCAGACCAGATGGCAAAGACATCGGTTGAACACTTACAAGATCATTAGCGATAAGTCCGGCGAATACACGACGAACGATTGGAAATGCAACAGCAGCAAAACCTTCAACATCACCAGCAGCAAGAGTAGAAGCTTCACGAAGAAGTTCTTTTGCTTGGTTCTCTAGAAGACGAGCCATTGTCGCCTGTTGATGGCTTGTTTCCAAACCCTCAAGAAGTCCAGTTGAGGACCACTTATTTAGAAGTGCACTACCTTCCGCTTTCATATCACGGTTGACGATGCCTTCTGTTAATTTTTCAATTATAGACATTTTTATACCTCCTTAATTGTATTTTTTAGTCTAGGCCGGCAAGCTTTTTCATTCTCTCAGAGAAAGAATGGTTTTCACTTAAAGTTTCTTGCTTGCGGCGTGGCATAACGTGGGAAAGATTTGATCTTCGATTTACGGACTCACTCAACGATTGTGGAGATTTTTTACTTGCTCCCGTTGTAGCTTCTTTAAGAGTCTGATACAAAGACTTTGCTTCCTTTATTGTTTCTGCCTTAGCGATGACTTCGACAAGTTTTGACTTTTGTCGCTCATTCAAGGAGGCATCGCTTAAAACTTTATTTGTATATATTAAACGAGCATTGCTAATCAATGCTTCTTCAAGTTTGTCTTTCATGTCTGTAATAGCTCCATGAAGTTTATCTTGATTTGTTTGATAAGTTGCAAGAGTTGCTTTTAAAGTTTCCAACTCCCCAGTTAACTTATCTGATTTTTCTTTATATTCGTCTGACTGTCGTTTTGCCAGTTCTAATTCCATATCATATTTTCTTGTTGCGTCATCTGTAACGAAGTGACCATGTTTCTCTGCTCCAACATCAACAGTTAGAGCTTCATCAATTACTTCTTCTTCATCTAACATGGAAAGAAGTTCTGCAATCATTTCTTCTTCTGTCTGTGCTTCTTCGAGCAAACCTTCAAGTCCTTCAGCTGGTGGAGCTTCTTCCCCGCCAAGACCAAGGTCGTCAGCAACCTGTTCTGTTGTCTCTGGTTGTTCACCGGAAGATGTTGGGTCAATTTCCATTTGATCTTTAATATCTTCGAGATCAAGTTTAAAATCTTCAGGATTGAATTCGAACTCAAACTCCATCTCTACTTCTTGATCACCTGCCATTGCTGGATCGGAAGCATATGGAATGTCAAATTGGCCACCGGCTGAAGCAGCTTCACCAGCTATTTCCTCTTTCAAAGTTTCTTTACCTTCAAGTAAGGACTCCACAGCAGCCTTAATCTCAGGCGCATACTTTTCAATTACAGATTGTTCAGCATTTTTCAATGCCGCCTCACGTAATGCTTGTGCATCTACGATTGCTTGTTCTAATAATGATGACATTAATACATCTCCTAATAAACGTTTATCAAGAGTAAATAGTGATCATTATTAGAAAAAGCCAAACCATTATAAAAGTCAAGGCTAGAGCTTCTTTATACAAATAAAAGTTCTGTTTTTAGGAGCCATTACTGTAGTTGTCCCACTGTTATTAGTTCCAGCTTGACGAATACTGAGGCTGGCACTTTGACTAGAGGATAAATGTGCTATGGTATTTATGTGAAGTGTCGCCATGTCCATGTCTGATGGTGTGGGCGCAAGTTGAACAAGCGCTATATAACCTCCAACAAGGTCATTAGCAGTTGCATGGTCACTATTACTAACTAGCCACAACTGGTATTGCGAAGGGTTTTCATCAAGCTCATCGAGGACTACAGTAGCTGATATATCATAGTAACCTTCCTCTCCTGCGACGAATTTGTAATTTGTAGAATCCCACCCACCAGTAACAAATGTATCAAATGAAACATTATCAAGTGGAACTGTTTGAAACTGGGCGCTACCTGATAAATCAAAAGTGTAATTAAGCCCGGCTTTCAAAACTTGGGGCGTGGCACTTCCTCCGCCACCACCGCCTCCGTCGTCAACATCAACAAAGCTAAGCTGTCCGCTTCCGTTTGTTTGAATTACTTGGTTAGCGCTTCCATCTGTTGTTGGAAGAGTATAATTTGCAACGACAAGGTTTCCTGTAAGTTTTACATTACCGCTTACATGGAGAGGCTCAGTTGGGTTGTCTGTGCCAATTCCTACTGCACCATGTCTGACTCTCATTGCTTCCTGTATAGTACCACCTGTTTGAGTCATAAATATTATCTCATCAGAATCAGAGGCGCACCCTATAATCAAACCATTCGAAGAATCTATTTGTATAAAAGCTTTGTCTTCCCCATCTCTTTCAAACACTATTTCTCTAAAGTTTCTCCCAGAAGTAGTAGTTGCTCCAATTCTTAATGCTTCATGACCCAACCAAGAGCCACTAATATGAAGCGGAACAAAAGTAACAACCTCGTTGTTTTCAACCGATAGTCTAGTCGATCCACTCGTTTGAAACTCTATCTTGTCCTCTCCAAAATCTATCTTAGTGTCCCTTTGGGCATCATCTGCTGCTTTTAGGTCTCCAATAACTTGAGAACCTCTTGAATATTTGTATGACATATGTTTCTCCTTCTATAAATAGAAAAAGACCGGGTAAAAACCCGGTCTTCTTTTGATAATAACAAGATAATAATCTTGATAAATGTTTCTAAAGGATGATCCAGTCAGTTCCGGTTGAACCAGAAACATAGACTAAGTCTACAGCAGCAAATGAAGATTCAAGCTCAATAGTTGTCTGACCATCGAATGTGTAAAGTAGTTCTGTATTGTTTCCGTGAGAAGCAGATACTGTAATAGTAACAGCGTTACTTATATTAGCTCCACCTTTAACTGTCAACATGTCTCCAACATTAAATGAACCAGTAACCAGCGCTGTTGCACTTGCTGTGATGTTGAAAAAATCAATACCACCAGTTGAAAGTGCTTGATGAGCATCAGCATCACCTACGTATTCTGATACAGCTCTTTTCAATTTACCAGCAGTATCAGCAACAACACCAGTTTGGAAATAAGCTCTTAAAACAGAAGCGTCAATTCTATTAAGAACTCCACCATTGCTGATTAAGAACTCATCCGCATCTAGAATGTCTGAAGGAGTAGAACCAAAGTCAGCTTGACCAGAAATACAATCATCATTTAAATGTGAACCAGCTACACCAGCAGCTTTAATACGAAGTTGATTGGAAATCAACTCAAGAGTTGTATCATCAGCAACGTTAGCATCTAACATCGTACCTTCAACAGCATCAGCTGCAATAGTCAAAGCACCACCAGAAGCGATAATTGCATCACCAGAAACTTTACTAAAAGCAAGCTCGGCAATCTTAAGAACCTGAGTCTGCTTCATAGTTCCATTGTCATTGTGCATGAAACCATCAGCATCTGCAAGAGCAGTTGTTCCAACTGAGGAGAGTCCAGAAAGAAGTGCAAATTCACTACCAGATACGTTAGAATTTGCAACAGCACTGTTAAGAACAGGAACATGTCCAGTTAAATCAGGAAGGGTTACAGTTCTATCAGCAGTTGGATTGGCAGTTGTAAGGGTCAACTCATTACCATCAGGAGTAATTCCTTCAAATTGAACAGAAGAGGTTACAACAAAACCTTGTTGAATTTCTGTAGCAGCACCTTGAACTGTCAAACTACCTGCGATAACAACAGAAGTTGCAGATTGACCAATTGTAAGAGTATTGGAACCCATTCCGCCACCAATAGACATGGCACCAGCTGCGCGTGGACCTATGTCACCACCAAGAGCAACTTTAAGATTCTGACCTTCTAAGTTGAGAGAAGCAGATAAGTCACCAGTAACTTTAACGTCACCACCAGCAGGAACCATTAAGATATCCGCACCAGAGCTAAGTTTAAGGTCTGTGTCTAATTCGATCTTATCGCTTGATGAATTGAATTCAAGTTGCTTTGAGCCATCAATTCTCATGTTTTGATCAACATCAATACGTTGACTGTTAGTTTTGAACTGCATATAGGTCTCGGAACCAGAAAGAATTTCTAGTCCAGAAGCAACATTGTGTGGCATTGATATAACAACACCGTCTGCTGCATTATCAGCAGAAATACTATCAAGTGCGATATCGCCAACATTTTGAATATTTTGTTCGTTGTTGTCGAGACCGTCCTTGAACGTTGTGGTACCAGCTAAACGCGCTGCACCTAATTGAAATTTGTAAGCCATTTTTAATCCTCCATAGATATAGTAATATAGCATAACATACGCCAGTGAGGCGTATCTGTAATGACAAAATAGTTGTCTTCAATAAATAGTGATAAAAATGTCCAAACACTTTTAATATATAAAGAATTTCGAAGAACCATCGCTATATAGATTGACAGCCCCGTGAGCAGATTCAATGGTAATTGACGTTACACCGTCAATAGTATCATCACCTGTTGTTAAAATTGTAATATTATTAGTCTCAGCACTACCACCCTCATCTTTTATAGTAAAATATTGACCAGACGAAAAACCAGTTGCTGCTGGCAATCTAATTTCTAAAGCAGCAGAAGCGGATACTCCTAGTATTCGATCTGAAACTGATGAAGTTGTTGTAGACGTTACTGCTGTTCTGCTGTAGTTTATACCACCTGCGATTGTTACTGTAACATCATTGCCAGAATTTGTTGCTGTGACTCCTGTACCGACAAAATCAAACGAGGCAGCACTGGTTGTGATGTTAGAACCTTCTTCTTTTACAATTATATCGGTACCACCGCTAGAAGATGATATTTCGGTTATTTTTGCATCTAAATAGTCTCCGACATAAAGGTAACCAGAGGCAGATACAGGTATGTTTGAGCTATTGTAGTCTTGTATGAATACTACACCAGAGTAATAATCTATTTGCCAGTCAATTGAATCCCCTGATGTTATCTCGTTTGCATCAGAAACTGCTCCTTTATATAATTTAAGAAAATAAAGGTTTGGATTTGCATTAGATATTAACGGAGGTACTAACTGAAGGGCGCCTCTGGTATTATATACTCTTGTTCCATTAGCAAAAGAACCTGTTCCTCTTAAAGGATTTGAGGACGTGGTTTCATAGTTATATGGTAATTTTAAGTAGTACCCATGAGCGCCACTTGTAGATGCCTCATCACCACCACCATCAGTATCATCTGCATCATATATTGTATTGGATAGTGATACAACATCAAAGTGTACCTTTTCTACAGAACCACTTGCGATGAAAGAGGCGGTTGGTGGGCTATTTGGTATTTCACTAGCAAAAACTGTATTTGAAGGTACAGAGACATTTGAGGGGATTGACTCATTAACATCAGAAAAGATATTAGAGGTGTGTGCTTTTCCTAATAACTTTTTTGCTGCAAATTGTGTTGATGTTCTGTTAGTTTTTCCTGTACTCATTTTTTACCTAATATGTTATCAAGATTCTTGATATGTACCCTGTCCATTCTTTATGTGCAGAGATTTTAATTACAAAATACTGATCGTCTCTTACTTGCTTTTCTTGAAGCTGTATTCCAATAGCTGCACCTCCGTCTAGATTTTGATCTAAACCAGACCCTCCACCGCTATATATACCAACTCCGTCTGTTGTTGGTTGAACACCAGCAGAATATGGCTTTACTGCATCGCCCCATGCAGTGGAAGTGTCATCATCTCCTGCGAAGTTGGAATCAAATGGAACCTTTAGTTCTACATTTATATTGTCATTAGCATCTAATGCTCCTGTATAAAAGGCGCCAGACTTAGCTACTAAATTTCCTTTACCGTACAACGTGACGGTAAATGTTGGTTTTGCCTGCCCAGTTGTGTTTCTAAAATATCTGTAATATGTTCTTATATTATCTGACAATGAAGAATAATCTGGATTGCTGGGTGGAGATTGCAGTGAACCGCCATCTGTTGTATTTCTTGTATCACCATCATTTCCAATTTGAAGTGGAGATATTGCATAACCGTTAGCAGTAACCATGCCGTCTCCATGTGTATTTGCTGCATTCATGTGCGTCTGTGGATTCCACGCATTACCAGAGTTTGTTGCGTCTGTTTGGTTTACATAGTTACCAGATACAATTCTATATGTTTCTGTTCCGAAATACTCATTAGTTGAAAGACTGGTGCTTCCTATAGAACCCGAATAGACCATAAAACTGGTTTTGGACTGTGATGAACTGGTAAGATCCGTCTTTAATGGATGATGGATAGCAGAATTTACAGTCACGTCACGATCTGTAAACAGACTTAGACCACCAGATATAGATGTCAACGAATCAAAAAGAACAGTTCCTGTTACTTGTATGTCTTGCTGTTCACAATCTGAAGAATTATTTAAATTAGGGAGACCAGTAGATGAAACAGCAGAGTCAAATGTTGTAACACCATCTCCTACAATTCTGATATTTGATATTGAACAATTGGTTGTTGTTGGAAATTGTAAAGCTAATGTCTCATTAGAGTAAATGTTTCTATAAACACTTGATGCTTCATAGGTATAAGACCCTGATGGTCTGGAGGCAAAATATGCAATACCGGATTGATAGTATAGATCTAAATGATTGAAATTTGAGATAGCAACTGTGGTAGCTGCCAATGCATTTGCATTTGTGTCGATAACCCACTCAACATAGTTTGTATTTGTTGTGGATGCACCTATGGTGTGCTTGACTCTTGCATAGTTCCATCCCAAGTTCTGATCATTTGGTCCCACATGATAAGAGCCTGTTCTAAATGTTTTTGTATAATCAGTAACATTTTCAGGACTTGTAGTTTTTCCAAACTCTAAAGGTGAAACAACTATACCACTGGCATTGCTGTTTGAACTAGAAATTTGTTGTAAGGAGGAATTTAGCTCTATTGTGTGCAAGTTTAAACCATTTACCTCTAGTGTCAATGAACCAGTATATGCATTTTTAAAAGAGTCTATTGAGTAATTATTTCCATTACTAGTCACATCTTCGTTCAGAGTACCATCCAGATTTTGCTTAAACGCAAACACGCCTCTTTTGTCTCCACTAACGATGTAAGATCCATTTGAATTTGTATCGCTCAATGATATAGATGAGCCTGTTGCATTACTATAATTTGCCACTACGTTTGAAGAACCAAAGGACAATTTGGCATTTACACCAGTATTATTTGCATCAATATCATCCAACGCCGGAGCATCAGAAACAGAGCCTGTTCCAGCACCAAGGCTAAATGATAGCTCACTTATATAGCCAGACCAACTTTCATCAGCCAATATCTTTAACATTACATACTCGTTATTGGAAACACTAGCTGTTCCAAATGATATATGGTGAATATTGTTGCCAGAATCAACATCATTTGGAGACTCATTTAGTAAGGCCCCCGCACCGTCACTGACTGATCCATAGACAAAATTTTGAGATACATCCATCCAACCGGTAGTGCCGGGTATTTTTGCGAACAAATGTACGTTTCCTGCTCCTAATGTTGAATTGTTGTACGTAGTGCTGTTTTTAGTTGAAACTAGTTTTATATCTCTTTTTGTAACACCACTTGAGTTTGTCAAGACTCTGTAGAATGTTCGGGTCCCTGTGACTCCACTGTAGTTCGGCTGGTTGCTTTCAACATTTAGAATTGAGTTAAAGTTTCCGCCATTTGGCACATCTCCATCCACAGGACTATACAGCCTTTGGTTGTGGAATAAAAGACCATCAGTGTGTCCAGTGGCTCCACCACCAGTCATATGGTTTTGTGAGCTCCATATGGAAGACGCAGCTGTTACAGAGCCCTGTGTGTCGTAAGAACCAGAGGTTTTTCTCAAAGTTTCATCATGAAATTTTTCTTCTAAATTGTTGCTAGCGAGTGTTCTAGTATCAATTAAAAAGCCGTTCGCCTCAGCCGAGCCTGTATTTGAAATGGTTTCTTTTATCGGATGTGTTACTGAAATGTTACAAGACATTGTTGCATTAAACAGTGTCGTTTGGTTGAAGTTCAGAGAACCAGTTATTCCAAGAACTTTAGTCGGATTTTCTGATACACTAATATCAGGAACCGACTGAGCGGATGGAACAGACGAATTTGATGTTGCAAAAGATATCGGAGTTCCTGAAGCTGCATAAACATTATTGTATAGGTTTATCAAATCTGTCTTATAATTTGCTGTAGCATCTGTATTATATTCTACACCGGATAGGTATTTTGAACCAACTAGAGACACATTTTCTATTCTGGGAAGCGAAGCTGACATTTCAGCAATGTCAACTGCTCCTGATGGGTCGTTAATCCATTCTATGTAGTTTGTGGCGTTATCAGAGGTTATTGAATGCACCACTCTTAGATAGTTCCATCCCACTTTCTGATCAGCCGCAGCTATTTTATACTTTGCTGTTCTGTGTTTAAATATGTACCACTCTGCGTTGTTTCCATCAAATGATGAAGCCGTTACAGAAACATTTGTAAAACCAGATTGACCAGTGAGCGAGCTTGCAGAACCAGAATTTGGATTACCTGCGCCTGCTAAACCAGATAAGGAAACAGAGTGCACCACAGCACCATTTAACTCTAGTTTTAGAGTGCCTTCATTTGCACTACCAAATGCATCGTTTGAATAAGCTATATATGTATTGGCAACAGATTCAACAACATCATGATTTATAAATCCTGTAATGTTTTGAGTTCCATCATAAACGCCAAGCCTTATATTGGAACCAGCAGTAGCAGCAGAATAACTACCACTTCTATCTACAGCAGTAAAGCCAGCAGTGTTTGCGGATGATATATAACTTGCTAATGGAAAATCAGACCCGAATGATAATTTTGCTGTTACCCCATCAGTTACATCTTCATTGATACTCTGAACGCTGGGGGCTGGTGATGGAGCAAGTATTTTTAAAACTTCATTGAACCTATCTATAGCTACCCCAACTTGTGTTGTGGTTGTAAAGTCTGTATACAATCCGTCGGTATAGTCACCATCCTCAGCATTTCCAATTTCTCCTATAGCACCAGCACCAGACGATGATGTTAGGATAACATTATTACTTGAGTCAAGCGCTAGATAGCTAGAAGTAGTTGCGGTTCCAGCTGGTACCGTAGTCAATCTGATTGCTGAAGCTGTTATGGCATTTGCTGTTGTGTTACCGTTCGTAGTTATATCGTTCAAAGTAGAAGCTATACCAGTCAGATTGGAACCGTCTCCATGAAAAGATGTGGCTTGAACAGTACCAGAAACAAAAGCTCCTCCACCAGATGCGGAAACTACTAATATTCCTGTGGATACGGTCTCGAAGTCTGAAAACACGTTCTCGCTTACTCCGAATGAGTATTTCGAATACGAAAGTCTCATCTGTGCCTGATCTGCTTTTAAAACCTCTAGAGTTTTTTGTGGATCTACACGTCCCATGCCAACTCTATTGTTTGATGAATCAACTTTTAGCGTGCTGGTATCTACAGTTAAATCACCTGTGACCCCTAAAGCTGAAAGAGTGCCAACAGAAGTGATGTTTGTTTGAGCTGCTGTTGAAAGAGTTCCTGCTACGTTTGTAGCAGACAATGTGGCACTATTTGGATTATATGTAAATGTTCCGGTATCGTCTAATAAACCATTAGCTTCATCATTAAACACTACTGGAAATGAAGTGTTGGCTGTGCTGTCTGTAACGGTTGCCTTAGTTGCTGTACCTGTAAAAGTAACAGCGGTTACAGAACCAAAGAAACCAGCTGCTCCGGAGATCGCTGTTGAACCAGATATTATTGGAACGTTTAATGGACTAGAAACAGATACGGCATTGACGTTTGATAAATTTGAACCATCTCCAAAGTATGACGAAGCTGACATATTTAGAGACGAAGACATTGACCCCAATATTCCAATTGAACCAGTGAACTGATGTAAATCATCTGAGGTGTCGCCAAACTTACTAGAGCCTGTTATGCTGAGATTTGTAACATTTTTGTTTGTTACATCTAAATTAAAAGCATTAGCATTGACAGTACCAGAAACGTTTAAGGTACCTGTCAGCGCCACTGTTGAAGATGCAATGTCGTAGGTAAAGTCTTTTGAACCTGTAAAATCTGTTCCAAGTTTAATCTGAACAGAATCATTTATACCACCTGCATTGCTGCCACTTACAAATGCCCAGCCAAATTCACTCATTTAAACCTCTCTTAAAATGTGCTACATGCGGCAAAAACATCAGTGTGAGCTGACCCGCCAACAAAAGCAACGCGATCAATACCAAGTATTTCATAGGTTCGAAACTCCCGTTCACCGGGTTCGATGTCCGCAGCGTTTGCATGGCCAGAATCTGCTGGGGCAACTATAGTCACAGCTGTAGGTGCGGCATTAGTACCAACCTGTTTAAAAGACTCCGGTAGTTCAAACCATCTTTGAAAGGCATGACAATAGCCATACACCGAAACAGTCCCCGGCGTACCTCCATTGTTATCTTCGCATAAAACATGCAAATATCTTTGATTCTCCGTAACGTACCCAGTGGTTGTTGCTGTTATGCCGAGGAGGTCCCCTGCTGAACTGAGTGTTACTTTGGTGCCCACTGGGCCTGCTATATTTTTGGGACTTCTTGTCCGTCCCCAGCTACTATGTTTATGTACTGACATTTTTTAACTCCTTAAACTATTGTAAATAGTCTATTTTCTGCGTTTTTTCTCTTCTTTCTTACGTCTTCTAATCGCACGTTCTTTTGCACGCCTCCTTTTCTCAGAAGGCTTGGTGAAGTGACGCCTATCTTTCACCTCATCGATTATACCAAGTTTTTTACATTTTTTTATGAAACGCTTTATAACACGTTCTATATTGTCCTTTCTACGAACCTTTACTGAATAGTTAACTCCCATTATTTCTCCACCATTTTTGACCAAATTGCTGATGATTTTCCCATGACTGATGATATATCCACTCCCGCGTCATTTGGATCAACACCGGATAACGCACCTTGTCCACTATCACTTGTTGGTGCCGATGTTGGTGTTGTTCCTTCAAAAAGATTAACACCGTTATAAGCATCTCCACCGACAGCTTCCATCATTTTTTTTCTTTTGGCATCAAGTCTTGCTTTTGCTTGCTCTTCTGTTTCATATTGTGGCTTGGGTTTTGATGGAAAAGTTTGTTTATTTTCAACAATCCTTTGTTGACCCATCCCCTTTGCTACCTCTGATACAATTGAAGAAAGAGTTCCATCTTCAAAAATAACTTCTTTGATGCACTCTTTTATCAATGGCCTAAGTATTTGTTTTAGCTCTTCTTTTTTCATTTAATCCCTCAATATTTTGCTAAATAGATTATCTATTTGATTTTCTTTATTTTCTTTCATTTTTACCTTAAACATGTCAGATCCAAAGTCTGCTCTTTTTTCATCTGGATATATATAGGCATTTGGCGTTGAAGGTTCTGATACGATATCAAAACAAATCAATTGAAAGTCCTCTGCAACTACAGAATTTCCGCTCATATCTTCATTTACTGATCCAAGCCCACGAGATGAAATGCCAAGTTTTACACCAGCATTGATAAGATCCTTAAGTATACGACCAGAAGGTGTATCAAGAACTTTTATCTTTCCCATCACATCATTTCCATTCCACCAACATTCAACAATGAGGTGTGAAACATTTTTAAGATTAATAACAGAATCATCAGGATGATCTAATTCTCCTGTTGCTCGGTTGTCTTTTACTATTTTTTGATAGTTTTCTATTTCTTTCTCTAGAACTTTCTTCGGATACACTCGTCCATTCCCATTTTTCTTCCCAGCTGTTTGGATACGACCTGTGAGGTAGACGGTACCATTCTCAATGACTTCTTTCTTTTGCCTTTCACTTAAAAGATCGAGACAACGTCCATCGGGGCATAGTTCAAAAAATTCTGTTAATAATTGTTTACTCATAATATCCGCCATCATCAGGGTTTTCATAGTAGTTAACCACTGTGTCCTCTATCTCTTGTCTTTCTTGTTTCATCTGTGGCGTGTCTTGTCCTTCAAGTTCGCCTCCGGGGCCGTATACATTATTATACTTTTCTAAAAACTGACTACCTTTTGAAGCCATTAAATCTCTGTCATGCATAACAGGAGCATCGTTGTAAAGGTTATACAGATTTTGCAGTTCTTGATCTGGAAAAGCAATTGCTTCATCTTCTCTCATGATAGCCGAAAGTTCTTCTTTGATAATTTGCCTAAGTTGTTCTTTTGTTATTTTCATTTCTATCTCCATTAAAAACGGGCACCACCCGCTTGAGTCAGCTGCCCGAACAGCAGCGACGAACTGGTTGTAGCATCCACTTAATCATTGTTTCTTCTCCGTTTTTTGTTTTTTATTCTGATCGCTGATAACATTCTTAAGTTCTTCTTTGATCATTTTTTGAAGTTGCTCTTTTGTTATTTTCATAATTGACTCCTTTGTGAACAGTTGCACCTAACTTCTTTTTGTGGAACCCTTAAACCGCTGTCATCCACTAACATTGAAATTAGATAAGATACACCAGCAGAAATACATCCGCAAATAAAAGTATTTGCTATATTATAATCAAATGTAAATAGTTCCGTAAAACCATTAATTAAAAATAAAAATACTCCAACCCAAAAACCCATACATAAAGGGCAATGAAAAAAAGTGTTCCATTTTTTTGTGTAATCTTTTGGCGGTCGAATATCTTCAAATATCTTACCGTACACAAGAATAAAAGTCATGCCATATGAGGCAAGAATAAAGTTTATCATTTAAGCTCCGTTGTATTTATAGTCCTTGTTCTTTCGCTGATTGTGCAGTGTATGCATCGCTGAAGCCTTGAGCTCCTCTGTCTGATAACTGGCCTTCCAACCATTTCATGTCTTTTCCAGACCTTAAGTATCTTATATTTAGCAGATGATTCCTTATTAAATTTTTATAAGTCTGTTCGTCTTTTCCTGTGTTTTGCTTCTCAAAGGAATGGTGAGTTGCCAACTCTGCGGGCTTATCATACACTCCAGCCTGACAATCATCTTTAGGATCATCTGGTGTCCTATTATTGTAATCAAATTTTGAGTTACCTTTGTCGGTCTCTCTCTTTCTGTATTCACCGGAGGCCCCTATGTTGTTCCAAACTTTCTCTTTTGCAACATCAGTAGTACCAAATGAATGATCCGATGTTACTCCAAAACCTTTGTCTTTTGATATTGCAAATAGCAGATCATACATGACTTTTGAAAAACCCTTTCCTCTCGCCTGCTCTTCAACATAAACTCCAGCCACTTGATAAGTTTTTGGGATACAGGGTTCTTGTGTTTCATCGTAGCTCAAATATCCAACAATATACATCCCATTGTCTACAATCGATGGCATCATGTGATATAATACAAGTTCTCCATATTCACCACCGTCATCATGATAAAGAGACAATGGTCCAAACTTTTCTGGTTCGTAATCATACAAAGGACTTTCAGTTAGAAACCTTCTCCAATTTTCCATTATAAGTTTCATTAGTGGGAGTACCTTCCATATAAATAGGGTGCAAACATACTGTGTTGGTGAATAGAACCCTTCTCCTCTTCATGTGGGACTTCTCCAAGCTCAGTTGAGTTGGTTTCATCAGGATTTAAAGTAGCGTCTTTCATTTCTTCATCGTGACCCTGTGTGGATGTAATATAAGGTATTTCACCCCTCATCCATTCTGATATTTGGTACAGAGTTACTTTCAAACTATCTCTTTGCTTAGCTTCGTGCAGCTTTCCTTCTAAAGAACCATACACGTTTCCGCCTTGGATAGAATCATATTCTATAATACCTGCTCTTCTCAAATGCTCCATGAGCCTAGCCTCTGCTCCATAAACAACCTCGGACATAAGATCTTTTGCAAATGCGACAACTTTCTTTTTTTCTGTCATGACAATGATATCAATGTCCTTGTGATCAAAGATCATAAGATCGCCATTCAAAGCCTTTCTCATGTTTAATTTAAAACTCAGTCTTTCTTTATTAGAATTAACAATTTCAACATTTATAGTCGGTTTCACATCAACGTCTATTGTTTTGTCAATATCAACAGTTACAATATCTTGAGGTGGAAGTATCTTAATTTTCATTTTTACTTATCTCCGCAATTAAATCTTGAATATAAAATATGTCTTTTACCATAGTTTCATTTATAGGTTTTTTAGAAAAGTTCTCAAGCTTTTGTTTTACTTTGAGAAGTTTGTCGTTGTAACTAGTTTCAGACAGTTTTTCTATTTCACCTTTCAATCTTCCAAGTTCTTCGTTCATAAAAGATTTTAAACCCAAACCGTTATCAGAAAACGAGGTTATATAATTAGTGAGTAAACCTCTCTGTTCTTCTCTCAAAGTATGTTGGTAGGTTTCATTGAATTTGTTAATAAAGGTTTTATACGTAAGACTATCTAGTGGTCTTAGTTCTTTCTGTTTAGATGCGCTAGAAGACGAACTAACAAGTGTTTTAACCCTATCCTCTATCAAGAGCCTAGTTTTAGGTTTTGTGCCTTTAGAATAGAAATATGAGCCAACTGTGGCTATATTTTTATAGTTAGGTATAAAGTTTCCAAAAACATTCGAAGAAACAAATTCGTTTATCTGCTTAATTAAACGGGTTTGAGAATTAAACACCTTTTTTCTATCAAGTTCACTCCAATCTTTTTTAACTTCTGATATGAAACGTGTTGCAAATTCTTCGGGAAGGTTTTGCGTTTCAAGTAATTGTTTGTATTGTTGCAAGTCATCGTACAACGGAGATCCTTTTGAGAAGTTGTTTTTCAAAATCTCAACCACTGTTTCCTTTGTGGTTTTGTCCTTTCGTACGATTGCTTTTGTCATTTCTTTGATTAGGCATTCGTAAAGAAAAGCGGTATTTCTTTTCTTATTATGTTTCATCTTCATTCTCCTTTTTGAATAAACTCTCTAATAACACTTCGACATCACGAGATACAGAAAATAGTTTGTTCTCCTCATGTGTCATCTGACTTTCCATTGTATTTAGGCTACCATAACCATATGCACCGGGAAAGGTTTTTCTTCTGGTCCCGGTCTCACCCACGGCTTGATTTTTATAAGCTTTGGTTTGACCACCTTTGTTGCTTGTTGGTGGCTTTATGATATAGTCCACATTATCATCTCTCTTGGCGGGTGGAGGTTCGGCGAGTAAATCAGTATCACCCCCTTCGTCGCCACCAGCTGTGTCGGTTGGCGTCTCGCCGCCTCCTAAATCACCAAGTCCACCAGTGTCTCCACCAGTATCTGTGGTGCCGCCCAGGTCGCCTAAGCCACCTGCGAGTCCTCCGCCGCCGCTAGTATCCTCAGAGGCTTCCCCTCCTGTGGATGCAGCGTCAAGCTTAGCAGAGTATTTTTTATCAAAAAACATTTCTCGCTGATTGCGTAAAAATTCATCCTCTGACATTCCGAGAAGATTTTCTGCAATCCATCGTTTGGAAAAGTATCCCTCTGTGGCTGCTCCTGCTATCTCAAACTTTTGTTTCCAGTGTTCAAGCTCTTGAAGCTCAGCTATCTTTGACGGATTGTTTAAGTGTAATTCAAAAGATAAAAGATCATCATCTCTATACCCTAATGTGTATAAATGAATCATTCCTATTTTTTCTAATTCAGAAATAGCGACTCTTTGTAGCCTTTGAATGGTTCTTGCAAAGCGTATATCTTTTTGAGCCAATGTTGTTTTATCTTCGGTAGCTCCTTCACCCATTGTCAAATAGGACTGTGGTATTTTTAGCGCCGAGAACAGCTTGTCTCTAAGATATTTTACATCGTCAATACCTCCATTAAACTGGGCACCAGGAAGTGATGTAATATCTGTTGTTGAAGCTCCACCACGGATGGGAATATAATAGTCTTCTTCAATTGACATAGGGTTATAGCGAAGATCCACTCTACCTGTTTTTGGGTCAACAACCTGATGACGTTTCATTTGCGTCATTACTTTCTGCATATACTGCTCGACTTCTTGTGGAGGAATGCCCCCAACATCGATTTTAAAAACACGACGTTCTGGTGCTCGAACAATACGATAAGCCATCATAGCATCTTCTAAAAGAATAAGTTGCCTATAAATACGACGTGAAGCTTCTAAAACTGATGTCCCATATGGTGCGTGCTTGTCATTTCCAAGTATTCTAAAATGAGCAACTTGCCAGTTCTCCAGTGTGAGAGCGGCTGAGTTCCACTGGTATTGAACATAATTTGGATTTGTATCATCTTCACCTTCAAGTCTTTCTATTTCCTGCGGTGGGAGACCAATAGCTGCTCTAATTCCTAAGTGTTCATCAATATCTAAGTAAAGAAAAAAGTCTCCATACTTACACATAGTTCTACACCATCCAAACATATTGTGTTCAATGTTCAAAATATTGTGATAAAGATTGTGAAGGATGTGTTTTATTTCTTCATTTGCACATTTAATTCTAAGCATCGGACGGATATCAGTGTGAGTTGTCATCTCATCAGCATAGATGTCCAAAGAAGAAGCAATCTCAGGAACGTATTCCATCTCATCAAAGTCGATATACCTTTCCGACCTATTTCGGTTAGAGATCATATTCGTCATTAAATTGTTTATTGGATTGTATTCCCACTTTTTAAATTGTTTGCCAGAGGCAGACTTAAATCTACTAGCATAGTCATCTAACTGTCTTCTCCGGAGCCGCCTCCCAGTCTGGGTTCTTCTTTGAGTCACCGGACCAGAGAACAACCTAGTCAATGCTTTAAACAGATCAGACTGTGGATTGTAAGGGGACTTTTTATTGTATTTTGCCATGTAATAACCTTTTTGTAGTAAATAGTTGTATTATACCATAAAGCAAGAGCTTTGTCAAGTCAACCTTTGAAAATCCAAGCAAATTTTGTTGCTAACTCTATCTCCTCTTCATATTTTTTGTCGAAGTCTTTTTTATATTCTCGCATACCTGGGATTGCTGTGTTTATAGTTTTGCCAGTTGAGTACATTGCGCTTACCATGGCCTTCTTGTACAAAGCATCTCTCTCAGATACTTCTAGAGCAGTATCTCTTACCCAACAAGCAATTGCCAAAGACATTATTAAATCATCATGATAGCTCCTCATTGCTTGGGGCTTTCCATTATTCCATATAAATGTTTTTGTTTCTGAGAATAGACGCTGAGACTTGGGTTTTATAAGTCTATTTCTAATATATTCTTCTAGCTTCGCGACAATAAGAGGTCTTGTTTTTGTTGATGTTGTGAAGCCCATAACAGCATTTGAGCTATACTCTCCCGTCACAGCATCAACATATTCGTGTGTTCCTTTTATAGAATAATACAAGTTGGGATACTCTAGGTCCCGCAGCTTTTCACAAACAGATATTCCGATTCCAACATTCTCAACAACTAGTAAACAATTTCCATATTCTCTTCCTGCGTCATTCAAGACACGGGAAAAATGATCCAAGGTTGGCTTTCCTTGGTATTCCGCAACAGATTCCATTGTGTCTGTTCTCATGATATGAAACACAGAAGAATCAGCTCCATCACCTCTTGCAACATCTGCTACAAGAAGATAAGGTACCCCCTCTTGATGTTTTTCCCATATCCACATATTTCTGTCCCACCCGGTCCTATATTCTGGTTCGCATATCAAAGTCTGCAACCAGTGAATATCATCTGGATGTATGACTGTTTCACCAGAGGTGTTAAAGTTGCACTCAAGTTCTTGAGCTATTTGTCTTCTCGACATGTTCTTGGTTTCTTTCTCGAACCATGCTTTATCTCGTTCAGGATGAACATCCCAAGGAAGAGACACATGGTGGAATTCATTATCCCCAGCTTCGGCATCAACATAAGTTCTGTGAAACCAGTTCCCAACTCCCATAGGTGTCGATAAAGCGATACAGCGACCTCCAGTTGATAGAGTGGGGTAAAGACCAGCCCAGAGTTCTTCGAGCCCCTCGACGTGTGCTGCTTCGTCAATAATGAGTAAAGACAGAGCTTCTGAGCGACCAGCGTCTGCTGATGTCCCAACGGCCTTGATTGTCGAACCATTTGAGAGTTCAAACGAGTTTCGGTTATCGATTGTGATCTTTGCCACCTGCATCCATGGTGGTAGATTTTTCATTACCTGTTTCACCTTCTTGACCAAGTTAGCGGCTGTTGTGAACTTTGTTGCCATTACAAGAATGTTCTTTTCTTTGTGAAACAACATAAACCAAACAGCATAAGCAGCAGAGATCGTAGAGATACCTAACTGTCTTGCTTTTAATATAACTGTGAAGCGATAGTCATTAAAGTCCTTTACCAAGTCATCTTGATAAGGATACGTATTAAAAGGTATAAGGCCGCGAAGTGGATGAGAGATCCTACAGTAGTTATTGATAAAGTATACTGGATCTTTTCCTGACTTAACGATCTCTTTTACAATTTCTTGCTTTGATAATTTAAGAGACATGAGCTCCTATGCTTTTTTTCTTGTATCGTTGCTTGGCCTTTTATCTGAAAATTGATCTAAAAATTTTCTTGTTACTTTTCTTGAGTCTTCGATAGCTGGTTCGAGTTGTGGTAACTCTTTCATTCCTGAGATTTTGTAATGTTGTTTTGCGTTTACAAAAGAACGTACCCTAGAAGTCGATTGTACAAGGACATCCGCATCACCATCTTTTGTAAGTGTTACAGAGTTCCCAGTTATCTTTCTATATTCTTTTTGAAGAAACTTTTTAATCTCATTCATTTGACGATCAATGTCCCCTGCGAAGTTCTTAGTATAGATGTCTTTAAGAAGAATGTCCGATTGATAGGAAAGACACATACGGTTGCCATAAAATTTAACAGAAAAGCCATCAATAACTCTTGAGTCGTTTAGAGGACATCCGTTTTCTCGCTTCATTCCCATGCTTTTGGTCTCATCAGGACGAACGTAACGCTCGTCGTGTGCTCCGTCATAAGCATTCGAAGCAGCTTGTGCTAGTCCTTGTATAATTTCTAGTGTTGTGTTACTCATTTGGTCTCCATCCTTTTAGCCAACGTTCCTCACGACCCTCAACCCATTGAATATAACATTTTTCACAACAATCAAATTTTGACATATAAACATCATCATTAGATTTGAAAGAATATGTATTACAAACCGGACAAGAACGCTTGGTTTCTTTTGTAAATAGTTTATTTGAAACAAAAACTCCATTAACTTCAATGTGTTCTTGTTCTTCTTCGCCTTTACTTTTATAAAGGTCTTTCAATTGTTTAACGTATTTTCGTTCTTTTTCGTCAGTCCATTTGTTTTTTGGATGTTGGACTGTCTCTTCACCGTACTTCTTAACTATTGCTTGTTCGACTTTAACAGCATAGTTTGGATCTTTCTTTTTCATCAATTCACCGCGTTTGCTATTGCTATTGTTGTAGCTACACCAGTAATTAGTCCTAAAGAAAACCAAAACTTCTTTTTTGGTGGAGTTTTTAATTCTTCTAAAGATTGTATTCTTGTCTCTAAATTTTGAGCTTTTGCTTCAAGGATTTGTACGTCAAACTTATGAGAGCTTTTTATCTTTTCAATTGTCTGTTTGTGATCCGCTTCCAACAGAGCCAACTGATATTCCAAATTTATTTGACACTCCTGTGGCCCGTTCTCTAGTCTTTCTGCTATTAGATCGGCAGCAACATCATCAAACAGCCTACCAGAAAACGGAGCAGGTTCGCCTTCCTCAAGGTAAGTATATTTTGGAACCTCTCCCCATGCTAGTGATGATAGTAATAATAAGATCATACTATTGTTGTCCGGAAGTAGAATAATCAGTCACAGTTATCATATTAACACCCTGTTTTTTGTGAAACATGAACAAAGTTGCTACGCCCGGATTATCACCAACATAGTATCCTATGGAGGTTTGACCATCACGGATTCGTCTACTTGCTTGTGCATTGGCGATCCCTTCTCTATTTGGGTATTTTGAGTTGAAATAGTCTTTTATACGCTGCTCTATTACATTTCTGATCTTGTTGTAAAGCTCATCATCTTCGAATGACAAAGTTATTTCACCATACTTGCCACCATATAAAGGTTCTTCTTCATCTGCTAGCATTAAACTATACATGAATTCTGCTCCTTGTTCAACATCGCCAAAGTCTGGGTTTGCAAACATACGCATAATTTCGTCGAGTTTATTGTTTTCAACTAGTAGACTACTGTTTGTTCCATTATATTCCTCTTTTATTAGATTGTATAATTTTTCTTTTGTTAATTTCATTTTTTTTCTATTCCTAAACTTTGAAATACGTCGTCTGTGTTTATTTCTTGTTCATTAATTAGTTTTAACTTTTTCTCACGTCCTTGTTCAAGATCTTTTTTTAGTTCTTCTGTTTTCTTATTTATCTTAGTGTCTCTTTTTTCTTTTTGCTTAGATGCTTTTTCAACAGACTCAGCATCTTTTTTGTATTGACCCTTGGCTATGTTAGCTTGAGCCAAAAGAGTTGCGGCACTTTTCTTTCCCAATACATAAGCCAAACAGAATAAGCCCACAAGAACCAACCAGTTCCAGTGAGCTTTTATCCATGCTTTAAATTTTAACAAACTAACCACCGTGTCTCCACATTTTGGCAAAGTCAACAGCTGTTTGTCCACCGATGTACATCATGGCAATCATTCCCCAAGTTTCAGGGTCTAATTGAGCAGACGCTAAAAGCGCTGTTGCACAAATAAATACAAGAAGTTTTCTTGAAATTACCTTTTCCTGAACGGCATCAAAGATCCCTTTCTTTGGATTGTCCAAATGAAGAGCTTTTTGAAGATCAATTTTTTCAACTTTTTCTTTAACCCCTTCTTTTACGTTTTCCATTATCTCTTTGTTATCTATCATATATTGTTCCACCTTTTGTAAGAACTTTTCTTTATCCACATTTTACCCTCCTAGACATTTACCTTGGCATAGCCATTGTGCTTTTGGATATCGATTGTTTTATCAACACAGTCTTTGAGAACATCCAAATGTGATATTAAAAGAATAGTTTTAAATTTTGTTTTAATCATCTCCAGAAGCCTGATAAAACCTTCCATATGTTCTTGATCAAGAGCTGTGGCTGGTTCATCCATAATAAATAGTGTTGACTTTGGTAAATTTGTTATCTCAATGAGAGCAAGCCTAATTGCCATAGCGGCAATAGTTTTCTCCGCTCCTGAGCCCATGGAGATAGGACGAGAGTCATAGTTTGGATGCTTTATGTTAATATCAAGGTTTCTACCGTGTTCTTCAAAGTTGATCTCAAAGTCAACGATAGTGGAAAGACACTTTTGTATTTCTTCATTTATAATCGGTAACTTTTGCTTGATTACTTCATAGGCTATACCATTTGGGTGCATGCACCTCATGAACAAGTCATAAGATATCCAACCTCTTTCTAGAGCATCTTGCTCGGCTTTATCTGATCGTATGACTTTCACAGAGTGTTTTACCGCCCCTAACTCAACCAGATACTCTTGTATTTTTTTATCGCACTTCTCTTTACGTTGCTTTGCTTCAAGCATTTTTGTCCTAATAGCACTCTTAGTTTTTGTCAAGGATGAAAGGTTTTCAATAGCATGTTTGTTTTGTTCATACTCTTCTCGTTTTTCTTTAAGCGAAGTCAATTCATTTTTATAAAGAGATACTTTTGATATAAAGGACTCTATTTTTATTTCCAAGTTTTTTGCCTCTGATAGCAAAAGGTCTTTTCTTTTTGATAGTTTCTTGTGCTTTTCTAGATCAGACCGTACAGAGTCTATGTCCAGAAACTCTATCTTCTCTGTGACTTCACCGGACTCTACTGCTAGCGAATCTAACTGTGTTTGAATTTCTGGTAATAATTTTTTTGCTTTATTAGCGTCTTTTACAAATTTGTTCTCACAACAGAAACTACAATCGGGATCGTACTTGTGGTTGTCTAACATCTTTATCTTTTTTGTTGCGTTTTTATGCTTTATCCTTACATTAGATAATTCCGTTTGTATTCTTCCATAGTCTTTTGTATATCGTTGCCATGACTCCTCTAAAGCAAAAAGGCGATCTTGTGAGAGGGAAGATATATAAGTTACAAGCTCACTAGCTATTTCTCTGTTCTTTTCTATCATCTCCTTATACGAAGCTATGGTACTGTGTGCTCTTATCGTATCATTCTCTCTTTCAGCAATTGCATCTTCAATTTGATATATGTCTACAATTTCTGTAGGGATAGACGAAATTTCTTCGTTTATCTTATCAAATTCTGTTTTTAGCTCTTCGTACCTTGCGCTGTGTTTTTTGCAAAAATCAGTTTGTTTGTCAATATCGTCTTTTATCTCTTCAATAGTCTCTTGCTTAATCATAAGCTGTTTTGTTAATTCTTTATTTTTAAAGCGTTTTATCAACGCACTTATCTCAGCAGAATCTTTTTTAGCTAGTTTGAACTTTTGATCAAATATCTCAAGGTCAAGGAACTTTGCAAGAGTTTCTTTACGCTTCGTTGAACCCTCTTTAATAAATGATAAAGAATCCATTTGACTTGCCATTGATGTTATCATGAAATCATCAATAGAACCAAATACTCGTCGGATATTCTTGTCACTATCTTTTATAGAATCACCATTGCAAGAACTATCGGTAGTGAGATTGTGGAAATCAAGATCCCCAGAGGCACTAATGACGGACTTTCCTTTGATGGTCTTACTAGATTTATTAAGATTCCTGCATATTTGATATTCTTGCCCATCTGCTTCAATAACCATTTTGATAGATGCTTTGCTTTTGTTTTGATTGACAATATGAACGTTTTTCCTCTCTCCTTTGGAGGTTGTGTTAAAAACACCATACAAAGCAGAATCAATAACAGAAGATTTGCCACTGTAGTTCCTACCAAAAATGCCAACAATTCCAGAGAGCTTTGTAAAGTCCAATCGATTGCCGCCCCCATAGTTGAACAAATTTTCAAACTCCATCTCTTTAATATTCCATGTGACGTTTCTTCTGACTTCTTCATTTTTTTCTGCTTCCTTATTGTATTTAGAATTTAAATCGAGTACTTCTTGCATTATTTGCTCTTCTAACTCATATTCCTTTAAATATTCTCGAATCCATTTTTCTTGGACCGAAAGATCACGCAGGTTCTCCATCTTGTGGGTTTCTCCAAGCGAGGACGTGAACTCAGACGTGCTTTTGTCAACAAAGGTGACAGAGGTGGGAAAATATTTAGAACGTGCTAATTCGGTCACCTTGCGTATTTGTGTTGATGGCAAGTTTGACCTTGAGATAAGTCTGAGCCTTGCACCGCGAGGTATATGATAATGCTCTGGGACGTTACCACTCCTGTCTAGATCAATAGTCATAAACGGACGAGGAGATACAAAGGTGACGTGTTGTACGTTAAACTTATTTTTAGAGTCGATATGCCACAGTTTGTAGCCCTTTCGAGTTCCCTCTGAGAAGTTTTGTTGTACTGTTGAGCCTGCATATTGCACACGGCCTTCAGGATCTAGTATCTGTGGTTTGTGTATGTCTCCAAGCATGGCAAAGTCATGACCTTTAAATACAGAAATATCGTCATCTCCGTGCTCCATAGCCCAGCCAGTACCAGTTGTAGAACCTTGTACAGCTCCGTGGTATAATGCTATACTTATTCCATCTGTATCTGGTTCCTCCCAGTGCTCTCGGTCAAAAATAGAAAGAACATTGAAAGATAAGCCAGAGTCAACTCTATGGTTTCCTGAGTCTTTGAGTAGATGTAGGTTTGGATGATTCAAGGCATCAGAGATCGGCGTTACAGCATCCTCTCTTCCAGAGTTTCTAAGGTTTCCATCATGATTTCCTAATATAATATAGGTTGGCGCGATGTCCGCCAAGTTCTTTAGAAACTCTGCTGCCATAGCAAAGTACTCTGGTGATAGTTGCGTTTTTGTGTGAGCAAGATCCCCACAGTGAACTATCATATCAACTTTTTGATCCCGAAGTTTCTTGTACATTTGTTTGAAAACAAAACGATACTCTTCGTGGTATTTAAGATTACGAATATGTGTATCCGCAAAATGGGCTATCTTATAAGTCATATATCCTCCGTGATTACTTATGTTATCATTATAACACATTACGGAAGTTTTGTCAAATTGTTTTTTATATTCTGCTAATCATCCGCTCAAAGAAGTAAAAGTCTGACTCTATTGGTTCGGCATTCTGGAAAGCATTATAGAACTGTCTTTCGGACATTGAACCAATATCCTCAACTGTTGATGTATCTATTCTATAAACTTCCATATCATACTCTAACATACTTTTAATCATCCAAGAAGCCTTCTTTTCGGCGTCTGCATCAAGTCCTAGGTATACTGGTGTGTCGTTGATAGAAAGGGCTTGGAACAGGCGAGAGTTCGTCCTTAAAGTGGAGCCGAGGATAGGGATAGCCTGAGTTCCTGCGACGAGAGCATCGAACACTCCCTCAACAAGAACGACAGGTTCATCCCAATCAATGATAAGTTCATTGAATATAATATCCTTAGAAGCCAGAGGGTTGAGATATTTTCTCTTGTGTCCCACATACGAACGTGCAATAAAATAATTGACGTCTCCGTTCATATTGAATGATGGGATAACAATACGGCCTCCGTACCTTCCCTCCGTGCAGTAGCCTATTTTCCAAAGCTTTATCTGCTCCATGGATATTCCTCGGTCTCGCAAATAGTCTAGTGGTTTGTGAGATGATCTTGGTAGGTGCTTGTTGCAAAGCGAGATCATTTCTTTTGGTAAGTCGATTACTTGTTCAACTTCTACCTCGTTAAGCTCGTTGAAAAGTTTATCAAACTCTGTGAGGTCTAGTCGACCCTCAAGTTCTAACCACTTTTGTCTTTGGTTGTAATTGCCAAACTTACGAACAATCCTGTAGATGTTCTTGCCTCTTGTATCACAAACCCAACATTTGAATACGCCCTGTGCAAAGTTGACGGACATTTTCTTTTTGTGGTGATTACAATATGGGCATGAATACAGGTGCTCATTCCCTCTCCGATTATACCCTCCAAGTATATCGGAAACGATCTTTCGTTTCTCTTCCATGTTATCCTCCGATAAATGTATTATAACATGGTTTAAAAGTTTGTCAAATTGTTTTTTATTTAACAGTTTTGTTACTAAACTTGTTGGCGATATAACCTTGTAACTCTTGAGTTATATTTGATGTTATTTTTTCTTCATCTGGTTTCTGTTCTATAATTTTTAAAAAATCCTGTAGAAATGCATTTTCTAGGTTGTCATCAATGATAGAAGATACATCGTCATCAACATTCAAAAAAACATCTAAGACTGTGTTTGTCTTTTTGTCATCAGGTAGCTTGTACATGGTCTTTATAAATGTTGCTGTGTCTTTAAAAATTGCTCCACCTAAAGCATCTAGTACCAAACCAATTCCAAATCCTTTAACAGCTTCTTTTTTCTTTGCATTTATAGCAGTGCTTAGTTGATTCCTAAGCTGACCATATGTTTCAATTGGCTCCTCTACAGTTTCAGAGACTGTCTTTCGCCAGCTCTCCATTATAACTTTCATATCGTTTGACATCGTAAACACCTCTTAGACTAAATAGTTTTCAATCCAGCATTTGCAATGACGATTGCATCGGCTTTATCATCGGTTCCGGGTTTTGGGTTACCGTGCCTTGTGTACTCAACTATAAAATCTTTTGGATATCTCTCGCTAACCCACTCAATAACCTTGAGCTTCGTGTTGTCACCCCTTTTGATTTTGAGTTCGACGAGGCCTCTTGCTTTATTAGCCTGTATGAGCGATGCAGGAAAGCCATATAAATCATAGATGGCATAGCAACACATACCATTAAAGCGCTGCAACTTTGCCATAGTAACTGCTGTCGTCTTGCCTCCTGAAAATGCGATGAACGGCTGTTCGACGAATACGTGTTTGATCTCATGGTTCCCCCTTATTTGAATCATTTTGTTATTAAAGATCTCAGCTCTTGCTTCAAGAGTTTCTGATGGTTTCATTTTTAAAAGCTCAGATAGAATTAAATTTCCATTATAATCAATTATAGATATTCCAATCTTGCTTGTACTAATGTCTATTCCTAAGATCATAATTATATTATAACATATGGTTAAGAGTTTGTCAAATTATAAATCTAATTTTAATTTAAAAGTGTAGTTCCTATCCTCAGTTTTTCTAACTGGGTTTGCTACAGTTGCAATGCCAATCAAATTCTTTCTTTTATCATAGATGGCAACTTTTGTTATGTAAGTTTCTTTTCTATGTTCAGGAGTGTAGTTTGAAAATTTAGTATCAGTTATGTTAGCTAGCTGCACATCGTTTTCTTTATAACTGTTTGAACTGGTATAATAGGTTCCAAGATAAGAGCTGCCTTGGTCAATAAAAGTAGGATTATTTGACCAGTTCAATTCTCCTTGTCTAGCGTAACTCATCATTAGCATGGTTTGCTTCTCAGTAACACCTTGAAATTTTAGTTCAAAAGATGGCATCACATTAGCATCACTAGTAGCAGCATCATCACCATAAAGTATTTCTATATTTTTCGGACTTCTTCCTGGCATTTTCTTATGAGCATGGAGTCCGGAGCCGAAATGTGTCCATTTGTTTATTGTTGTACCAGTTTCGATATTCAGTTCATCAACATAGTCAATACTATTGTTCATTCCTAGTTGATAAGAACCAGTTAAAATTACAAGACCTTCATTATAAAGAACTATACCAGCTACCGAGCCTGAATAGTCTATTGGGGAGTCTAAGGAAAATGTTTGCCTTAACTCTCCGTTATATCCATTATCTTTTAGTGTACCAATAAGAGTTCCTGTTACATAATAGTTGAGCTCAACAGAACCAGGTTTTATTTTTTTACCGTAAAAAATTGATGGTATGTTTGTCACAGCACACTCGTCCGTTCTTAAGTCTCGAACAGGCAGTGGCGCTTCTGTTATCATTTTCATATGTGGAGACTTAAATAGATACTTACTTAGCACATTGGCTATACTAAAATTGATTGGACCCTCATCTGATTCTTGACCAGATATGGCAAATGACTTTTTACCATTTATTATTCTTCTAACTCTAGCTGAGGCTGTATAATTGTATTGTGTAATAGAGGCAGACATCTGATAAGAGCCTTCTATTATCTCTCCAAAATTGAATAAAACATTACTATCAGAATCACCATAAGTTTTAACGGAGTGTTTAAAACCATCACTGACGACAAATGGTCTCATTAATGAGCCTGTGGCGTCTGTCTCTGACAATCTAACAGACGTTATATGCGGTGCTGGTATGGTGTCATCATTAAGTTTATTTGGGTTTTCCTCGTAAACAATAGAACCAGAACCTCTATTAATATTATATTCATAAAGAGATATATATCCCTCTGGTACTCCTAGTATTGGCGCACCTTCAAACTTATTATTTATAGCAGTACTGACCGTGTATTGATCATGAGAACCAGATAGGTTTGGAAAGTTATCAATAAATACGTTTCCACTTACCACATAGAAGCTATATTCTGGATAAGACTCAAGAGTGTTTATAAAAATATCATTATCGTCAAATTTGAAAAGAGCCATGTTCTAACCTCAAGAGTAAATAGTATTAGTAATCTAATCTAACTCTAAGGGTAAACTCTTGAGATGGAGTCTTTTTCAAAGGTTCAGACAATTTTGCAACAGCCATAAGTTCATTAGCTGCTGAGTATAGTCCGATTGTTGTGATGTAAGAGATGGGGTCATCGGTAGCCTTCTCTTTTACTGCTATCTTTGAGTTGCTTGAAATATAACTTGGGTTTGTAGAGTAGTTAAACTCATTGTGATTTGCACGACAGAAGTAAATTGTAGAGTTTAATTCAACTGTATTGTTAAACGATAAATTATATATTCTACTTCTAAAATTGTTGGCAGAACCCGTAATAAGAGAACCTGTCAAAACCGCATTAATGTCTTCGTGAATATTGGTTGGGCCTGAGCAAGAAAGAGCACCTTGGTGATTGTTTAAAACACCACCACTCATCTCAGGTAAAAAGATAGAACCAGATAAAACTACAATGCCGGCTTGATAATAGATAAGACCAACTGGGTGTCTTCTGTTTGCTTTTAAAACACCTCTTAATGGGTTTGTAGAAGCTGTTGCATATAGAACCCCATATTCACCAGCTGGAGAGTTGACAAAGTAGCCAGAAGAGCCACTAAAATCAGTAATTAAAATTCTATCTCCAAACATAGTGCCATTTTCTGAAAAGGCAGCAGATGCTCCAAATTCAAGACTAAATGTTCCTTTTTTAATTTCGTCTTTTACAAGAAGGCGAGAAAAAGGAAGAATAAAGGTTTCACGTAATTTTGTTCCACCAGCTAGAATATTTCCATCTTCATCAAAATCTAAAACAGAACCTGTAACATCATAACCAACAAGGATCTGAGCCATTTGGTTATATACGTTTTTTTTCTTTTTGTATTGATTGTTTGTAGTATTGTACAAACTTGAGTTGAGTCCAAAACCTGCTGTTATATCAAAAATATGATTAGCGGATGAACTTAAGTAAGGATAATCATATACACTAGTAAACATACCGTGAGAATGAAATTTGATATTTTCATCTGAATATGTTCCTGATACGATAGTTCCTGTTAGGGGTATTGCTTCATGCAAAAGTGTTCGCGTTGATACGACATCATTTGCTCCAAGTGTTTTAAATGCTCCAATGTTAGCCATGTTTTATCTCTCTTTATGTTGATTTGAATTTTACGAAACGAACAGGTATATCTATTGTATATCCCGTCGTTATTCCTGTTACTCGAACAATAGTGTCAATATGATAAACTTCTGAAGAGTTTCCTGCCCTATTGTCCAGTCTTGAAATACTTCCTATCTCTGTGAAAAGAAAAGTACTTGTGTTAAGTTCTAACGATGCTCTTATTTTAAAATTTAGCATTGTTCCCCTAGGTCCTTGGATTACTTGAGTTCCTCCTGATTCCGTTCTGTTTGTATTATTAAATACAATACCGTCTTCAGATGTTACATTGTAGTATGCAATATTATCATCATCAAAGTAATCAGCCGAAACTCTCTCTCCGGTAGTTGTTGCAACAGATCCAAGTCTATTGTCAATTTGAATTGTATATCCGGTCTCTACCATGTCAGCGTCTAAATTTTGTTGAAAAGATATTGCTAATGTGTCCAAACCTTGATCAATCCTAATAGAACTACCTGCTCCGAGCGTCTGTCCGAAAATAATACCATCTATTATATTATCGTTTCCATCAAAACCAATACCATTTTGAGTCGTTGTAAGTCCGCCGTCATTTTCTGTTACAGCGTCAACAGCCACAATAAAAGAGCCACTTGTGTGCATTTTATTGTCTTTGGTTTGTTGATTAAGTTTAAGGATGGGTAGATATAGTAAATCTAAATTTTCATAAGTTACAAGCTTAGATTTCATTGAAATTGCGTTATCTGTAAATGCTTCAAGAATAGGAGTTTGCAGTATTTCCAGATCATAATAAGCAGAACCATTTGTGTTTGTAGAATCATAATTTCCATAGTCTACCTCTTCGTCACCTAGTGCAAATTTTACAATTTGAAAAGAACCATCACCTTTTGACAGCACCTTTCTACCGTGGTCGGTTAGAACTGCATCTAGTATGATATCTCCACTGTTATCTAAAAAGCCCATATTTGTTTCTCCTAATCTCTAATAAGTAGTTTTTTTATATTAATTTGGTCAGTTGGTGTTATAATTTTTATTTAGTATGAATCTCAAATTAAAATCAATTTTTCTTCCGCTATCTTTTGAAACAAGTCTAATCTTAAATCTTTTCCCTTCAACAAGAGTATTTCCAGAGGAATCCTTTGTTGTCCATATTTTTTCTTGAGCAGTTCCAAGTGTAGGTATTGGGTTGGAGGGACTATAACTGTTAAGCGTTGTTATTTGCTGTGTTTCATATAGTGCAGCCACCCCGTTAGTATTGATATATTCATCAAAAGTAAGCCCATTTCCATATAAAACATTTTGATCTATTGTGTAGACTGTTTCTCCATCAGAGTTTCTATAACCAACTTGGACTATGTCTCCGTTACTATTTATAAAACCAACAATATGTTGACCATCACTATTACGAACAGCAGTTTCATTGGTTTCAATTTCTCCCTCTGGGTAAAAAACAGTTTGTGCTGGTGCTGGTACAACCTGCATCAACCTCATCATTGTCTTTGATAAGAGATATTTGTCCATGTTTGGTTTTGCAAACCCAACCACATCAACATTTAAAAAAGTTTCGTCTGCGTCTTTTGTTAGCTCAACTTCATAGATTGGACTTGGATTTGAATAATATCCGTAGTTATTGACAGCTCTAAATATATAATAGTACTTTTTAAACGGATTTAAAGTATCTGTGTAATAACCAGCAGTTGAGCCGAAAGCTCCACTTATTTCATAAAGTGTAGAGTTTGGTACGATATTCGCAAAAGGATCGCCATTATCTCCCATTAGTGGTTGGTCAAACATTTTATATATTTCGTATCTGCCAATATCTGTTTCATATACAAATCTCTTTTTTTCTTGAGTAACATCATACATTTCATGCCTAGTAATAAAATCGCTTTGTTCGCCTGAGTTTAGACCGTAGAACTCTCCGTCTTCGGCATTTGCCGATTGGTTTAGAAATATTCTTATTTCGTTTTTAGAGTCTTTGACGTTAACAAATTGTACCTGTGGTTTTGGCAAGGAAGGTTGTTCAATTTTAAAACTTTGTGTAAATATTGGAACCTCTGTGAGTCTTGCATTGCCGCCCTCGTTCAGGAAGTGTAAAAAATAACCATAACACCGATATGTGTATTCTTTTCCAACCTTTACCTGAGTGTCTATAAAATTAAAACTGGAGGCTGATGTTCCCAAGATAGTTGTCCAAAAGGTTTGGATTAAACCATTTTCACCATATTTTTCAACTTTAAAAAACAAAAGTTCTGTTTCTAAATATTCCTTCATTTGTTTTACTTTTTCAGCCAAGTTATTTCGTATATGTGCCCTACTCGTACCCAGTTCATCAGTGTTAATTGGATTAACGCATTCTAAGAAGTCATCGGCTATAAAATCTGTTTGAAAATTTGACAGGATTGTATCTACCATGTTCAGTACAGAAGACATTCCAGGCGGAAGAGCAATATCGGTTTCATCCCAAAATCTCCAACTTCTAAGAATAGCATTGGAACCTTGAGCGTTAATTTTGCTTACTCCTATTTCATTGTAACCAAAAACAGATTCATCTTCCCTTACATTGTGTCTATTAACAACGAAGTCAACCATAAGATGTGCTAGTGCTCCATCTATGTTTAAACATTTGTTTAATAAGCTTCCTGGGTAGCTTGTTTCCATTTGTATGCTCTTAGGAGCAAGAGTAGCACCAGCTAGACTTATCTCTACATATTGAGGAAAGTATTTTCCAACTGCTTTGGCAGATGAATTTTGAGAAGCGTTTGTTATTATTATGTTTTCAAAGTTTTCTTTATAACCAGAATTTCTATTTCTTATATTTCCTTTTTTTCCCAAGAAAATTAATCTTGGGTTTGTCTGGCTTTCTTCTTGACCAGAATCAATATTTCCTCCCTCAATTACATTGAAATATTCTTTGACACCATCAGCATTGATGTTTGGATTTCCATACGCTTCCTCTAATACTTCACTCTGTTGGTAAATTTCTGAATAAGGAGTGGGCATCATTTTTTCATCAGTACCATCGTAATTGTCATTAAATGCCACTGCTAGATAATTAAATTCTGGTCTGACGGTGTAATCTAGCAATTCGCCATTTCCTCCTTGAGATACAAGCTTTGCTGCTGGAACGGTTAAGTCAAACTCATCGGTGGTATAAGTTGTGTTTGTGTTAGTTTGTGAAACAACAGGCACCCCTTCTGGTTTCAGAATCGATACCATGTCTTCTATGCTTATGTTTATATCAGTAGCCACTTCTGCCTCCTCCAGATCCACCGCGAGAGCCTCTGCCTGTTCTGTTGCGAGATCTTGTGTTTGTTTGTGAGCCTCTTCTTACTTGCTGGGATGGTCTTTGGTTATTAGATCTTCTTTGTTGAGTACTTGAGCGATTGTTACTCCTTCTTTCCTGTCTTGGTGAATCTTCTTGCCTGTCTGCTTCTCTTCTGTCCATTCTCCCAGTCTCCATCCTTTCTTGTCTTTCCCTATCAGAATTATTTCTCATTATCTGCTCAGCACTTTTATTGTCTTCAGTAACTGTTTTCTCTGCCATTATTCTAAGTTTTTCTTCATTTTTTTCATATTCGTTTCTTCGACCTCTTCTTCTTTGTTGCCTAGGTGTGTCCACACTTCTATTTGCAAGAGGACTTCTTCTTCTCCTTGGGTTTTCTTCTTTAACAATTGAAAATAAACGAACTTGTTCTTTTCTCTCAATAGGTTCCAATGTATCATAAGTTCTTAAAAATTCTGTTTCGAATAATGAGCTTTTGACATATTTTCGATATATGGTTGATAATATAGGAGCATACTCTTCTATTGCAGGAGTGTTTTCTTTTACTAGTCTATAATCATCAGGAATGAGAACAAAAAAGTTATTTGCTAAAGAATAATCATCAAAAACATTTTCTCCGCTAGGTAGGGAGTTTTCCTTATACGGCACGAGATGGCATATAACAGGAGAGGTCAACTGTTCTAAGACCTCTGTGTTCATTTCTGACATTATTGGTTTTCCCAGTATACTTTCTCCACTTGAGTCTGTTTCGTAGGAGGACTCATATATAACTTTAAATAAATTAAAAAATGCCAGATCTTTTATATGCGGTTTATCATTTAAAAGTTTTTGCGTTGTTTCAAATATTGAATCAATTTGTGTTTTTTGCGTTAAGAATTTAATCTGTATTGGCAATCTTTCTGCGTCGCGTTCACTTTTTGAAGAAAAGATGTTATCAGGGGTACTAATATCTAATTTGTTTAACATGTCAAACGTCCCGTTACCCTGACTTCCGAACCTGTTTAAAACATTTCTAGGCAAACTTAAGCGACTGGTTTGTCTTTCATATACACTTCCTGTTGTTTGAAAATTGGAACTGTTTCCTAGAACATTTGGGACGCTATCTGCGTTTTCGTCTTCTTCGTAAACCTCAACAGATACACTTTTTCCAAATAAAGATTTAATGTTTAAAGAGTCTAGTATATTCTTGTTGTTAAATTCTTGTAGTCTATCTTCCATTATAGTCTTAATGTTACCAAACTCAAACTTGCTAGTAAGATTATAAAGTCTTGTTGGGCTAAAGTAAAACCTATCATACAAGCCTGAATTTACTGAATTTATTATTTCTTGATTAGCGGCAACTTGGCCTGCGTCATAGAACACTTCAGGGTTATTAAATTTGGCAAGTTCTCGATTCATGACTTGCTGAAGCCTTCCTATTGTAAGGACCGGAACTTGATGAAAATCATCACCACGGTCTATAGAAGAGTATACTTTTTTATTGTAATCGTGGTATATATCATATTCCATAATGAATTTGTTGTCCCTTGTGTTTGGAGAACTTTGACCAGAAGAATTTGAAGAACCTTGGTTCGAGTATCTTAAATCATATTTTGAAACAAAAATGCTCATAATCTCTTTGTATTTTTTTGCAAAATGAAGCACAGAATCAGGCTCACAGCTTCTTGGAGCCATATAAGAAAACATACGCTCTGTCTCGTTGGTCAGATCACCAGCGGAAATTCTTTTTGTTAGTTTTAACATTTTTAAGTACATCCCAATTGGATTATACCAATACTTCAATTCTCCATCGTATGCATCTGCTAAGTATCTTTCGTCAAACCTTTTCGTTTCTCTATCAAACGCATCTCTTTTTTGCAAAAGAAAGATATATGTTTCTAGATTTTTCTTATTATCTTTAATTTGTGTCAAGAGGTTATACAGGTATTTTTCAAAAGGATCGTGTAATTCTACAATCACTTTTACAGTTGAGACCTCCCTTTCATTAACTTGACATCTAAAGGTTCTAATGTCGCTTTCCTTTGTGAAAGCAACTTCTTGAAGAATTGAATACAAGTGTTCTTCACCTCTAGGCGTGAAAGTCTCTTTCGTATTTTTTGTGAGAGGATCAATGTAATTAAAAACCGTTCTGATTTGATCACCCCTTTGCCTACTAGTAGAAATATTTTTTGTCCTACCATCGGCATTTTTTACCAGAATTGTTATTTCTTTAATAGAAACAAGAGGTAAAATTGAATCAAAGACACGTTCACTGTACTTTCTCAGGGCTGCTGAGTACTTGCTTCTTTTTACTATCATTTCTTTTACGTTAATAGAGAACATAAAGTTCAATTTTTTATTCTCTGTTTGACAATGTCTTAACTGTGAGAAAAAGTTTACATTGCCAACTCGTCTGTTATCAATGCTATTTTCTATTTCTGCAAATTCTGTTAGGCTTCTGTAATCTTTCAATTTAAAATTTATATTATTCACTTTCTTTAAAGAAGGGTGAGATTTTTGCATATGAAAGGAACCAGCCATCGCCTCTCCATCGTGTGAGTGAACAGGGCCTGTCCATATTGTATTTGAATTTTTTATTTTATAAATGAAAGAATTGCGAGGAACTTGTTTGTCTGCAATTATACACTCAATAACTCCTGGTCCACTGCTGGTCCTTCCTTGCCCTTTTACTAAAAAATATGCATATATATAAAAGTTGTCTACGTCACCATTTGTAACGAATTTATGTTTTAAATAAGCAGCTGTTAAAGAGTCTTTTTCTAAATCCGAAAGATTTGGTTTGGTTTTTGGAACACTTAAATTTGTAATTTTGACAAGTTTTTCGCTCTCAGCTCTTCTGAATATCTCCTCTCTTTCTGCCATCGTTTTTGCATTCATGGTATCTTTTAAAACATTTTTGTTGTAAATTTCAACGACTACTATCTCTAAAGAATCCCTTGAGCCTGTATAATAATTAAAAACTGGTTTTTCTTGTTTGTTTAACATATTGTACCACTTAAATTCAACAATCCCATTAATACCACCTTTTGAATTCATTGGGTGAGAATCGTTTATGCTTATGTGCGATATGTAAAGATTTGCTACATTCTCTGCGCCTATAATATCTAAATTGCTCAATTTGAAACTCCTTCATCATCACATGGGTTTGGTTCACAAGGTTCTGTGAAGCCACCCGGTACTGTTGTGGTAGGCGAAACATCTGAGGGAAGATCAGGGCATCTTATATTTAAGTCATTCACATAAACACCTTGGCTCTTTAACTCACTTACAGCCTTACAAATATCATCTTCAGGAATCTCTTCATCCACTCTTAAATCAAAATAATACTCAACAGTATCCATATCAGGTTCTAAATTTGTTTGTGTTGGATCTTCGATAAAGATATCTTTCTCTACTCTATATTCTTTTCCTATTAGTTTGTTTATAAACTTCAATGGTCTGAACGTGTTTGTGAATGTGCTTTCTTCGTTGAATGGAGCTTCTCTATCGTCAAACTTATATACTTGTATCTCGAAAGACTCGTCGTGTATAAAGCCATTTTTTTCTAATATCTCCGTCAACATCATCTGTTCTTCTACGTCTAGGTAAGTCCCATCATCATAAATTTGAATGTCTAGATTTGAAGAGTTCCCAACTGTTGAATCGTTTGCTGTATTTTTTACTTGCACATTATATACCAATTCGCACTGTACTTGCGGTATATGCAAGACTGACGCCGATGGTGATGGTGTGCCTGTTGCGTTAGGTATAGAAGAAGTGTGGTTGACTGCGGATTTTATTTCCGAACTTAGCATATTTATCTCCCACCTTGGAGCATTAAAATTGCCTTGTTTTGATGTTCCTATTGTGTTCTGTAAGAACTTTGTACTAACATCCCCTGCTGGCCTAAAGCTTTCAAAATACTCGTTAGAATAGTCTGATATTTCAACTTCTGCATCTCCAATTGTAAACGTTTCCGTTTCGTCTATCTCAGCTTCTAAAGAGTTAAACGTATACATTGGTTTTAGAGATGGTGTTTCATTTATAATCCTTGTTTTTATGTCAATGTTGGTCTCTGTATCGTTGACGTGTTTGACATCATAGATAACATCTTCATCTAAAAAAGAATAATACATAGGCATAAGTTTACCCTTAGACAACAAATGCCTACCATATGGTGTAAGTTTAATATCTAAAACATCTTCTTTCTTATCAAAAAACGGCATTATTCTTCATCTTTTATTAACACTGGCTTTAAAAATGTCTGATCAAGATCTATTGACTTTTCTTTGTCAATCTTTCCAAACTCCACCGATGCATCTAACTTAATTAGTTCCACCAAGGAAAAGAAATCATAAGGCCAGTTATATCCAATCTTTTGTTTCTTACCTGTTGTGGATGATGCTATCTGGTCTTGAAAAGATCTGGTTCCTGAGTCGTTTCTTTCAAACATTTTTTCAAAATAATTG
>MDTC01212334.1_pt1 | contig 49698 bp, 55 predicted proteins | sample 811181 | NCBI WGS metagenome assembly MDTC01 (sample SAMN05326644, study PRJNA326480) | marine metagenome | isolation source: seawater | place: Pacific Ocean: North | collected 2011 | reverse complement strand
TTTGCAGACAATTTGCATCTGAGCTGCTGCCAGAGAGCGTTTACATGCTTGTAGACAAAACCGTAGAGCTCGATCCTCGGCCTCTCAGTGAGTTTCCTGAATTGGGCCTCAGTGATCCTTCAGAGCAACAACGCCAAGCACTTTGCCTTTACGCGAGTCCGCGCGCTGCTAAGCGCCAGTGTGGACGCAGTCAGAGAGTCATTAAAGTTCCAGACACCCACGTGTTTGCACAAACATCGTCTTATCTTCTTGCCCGTGGCATCACACACTTGGTGATTGATGGCTCTCTATTTACTCTCATGTCCTAATTCAGCGATCTTGTTCAGGGGCCAAAACCGCTACCAAACTGCCCCCGCTCACGATCCCCAAAACTAGGCTGACGCCCACAATGAAGCCTGAAGGAAGAGGTGCCGACTGACCAACACCAAGGTTAAGGCGATGACGGTCATTCAGATTCTGAGCACCCAGGCAAAGAACCAGTAACAGCGTCAAGCCACTACCAAGACTTAAGAGAAGCAGCCTCAGGCGGAGAAACATTGCATTAGTTGATTTAAAATCAGTCTGCATGTTTGGTCACTGTATGAAGCAGGGCATAGAGCTCGCGTTTTGAGCGACCAATACGGTTAGATAGCGTTTTTGCAGCATCCTTTGCACTCATCCCTTCCCTCGTGAGTTCAAGCAACTGTTCACAGCATTGTGAGTCGCTCAGCTCATTAAATTTGACTGGTTCCGCTCCCCCTAACACCACAGTGCATTCCCCCTGTGGGCTGTGCTCGTTGAAATGACTCCAAGCAGCACCAATGGTTGGGCCCACCTGTTGCTCATGACGCTTGGTCAGTTCCCGAGCCACTTGTAAAGGTCGCTCTTCACCGCAGTGCGCGATCAACTCTTCAAGGAGTTGGCACAAGCGGTGAGGAGCTTCGTAAATCACGCTTGTGCGCTGTTCGCTAGCGATCAAAGCGAGACGATCACGTCGTTCCCGGCCTCTTACAGGGAGAAAACCCTCGAAACAGAAGCGATCGGTAGGAAGACCGCTGCTGACCAGTGCTGTTGTCGCCGCGCATGGACCAGGAATCGACATCACCTCACATCCGGAGAATCGCGCGGCGGCAACCAACTCCTGACCAGGATCACTGATCCCCGGCAAACCTGCATCACTAATCACCGCAACGCTTCGACCGTCGTGCAATTCCATCAATAGTTGAGGGATTCGAGTGCGCGTGTTGTGCTGATGAAACGAGCACCGTCGGGCAGTTGAACCGATGCGGCTGAGCAGCTGCCCGCTATGCCGCGTGTCTTCACAGGCAACGGTATCCACATCGATCAGAAGAGCACGCGCTCTCGGCGAGAGGTCACCGAGATGACCAATTGGGGTCCCAACCACGTAGAGGACACCAGCAGCAGGTTCAGCGCGTTGTTTCACAATGACTTCACCCAGATCAAACCATGATGCCGAGCTCGCAGACCCTCCTAGCCGGTATCAGTCTGGACGATGTTTTGAAAGTCCTTCGCCCTTTGAGCTGGGGAGCGGCTGACATTTTGATCGCCTATGCCCGTGGGCAACAGCCCCCCCACGGCTTTCCTAAGGCCCTCAGCGTTGATGATGGTGGTGAAGGTCCAGTATCCGCAGCGGATCTTGCCGTCAATCAATGGCTCTTGGATGGCGTAAAAAAATCATTCCCAGCAGCCAATTGGACCCTTCTCAGTGAGGAAACGGCCAAAGAGCAACTAACGGAGGGGCAACCCTTAGAGGCTGAATGGCTTTGGATTTTGGATCCGCTTGATGGAACCAAAGACTTTTTGCAAGGCACAGGTGAATACGCCGTACATCTGGCATTAGTGCATCAACAACGGCCAGTGCTTGGGGTAGTGCTAGTTCCAGAACGAGAAGAGCTTTGGATTGGTGTGGTGGGTGACGGCACCTGGTGTGAAAACCGCTCCGGAGAGCGCACGTCGGTTCGTTTCAGTGAGCGAAAAGTCGCCAACGAACTCATCTTGGTGGCAAGCCGCAGTCACAGAGATCAACGACTTGAACAGTTGATCACAGCCCTAAACCTTGGTGACTCAAAGGCAGTGGGCAGTGTCGGCTGCAAAGTAGCCACGATCCTTCGCGGCGAAACCGATTTATACATCTCCCTATCTGGGAAAAGTGCCCCAAAAGATTGGGATATGGCCGCTCCAGAAGCCGTACTTCTCGCTGCTGGTGGCGCCTTCACCCATGCAGACGGCGGAGAGCTCACCTACAACACTGGCGATGTTCGCCAGGCGGGATGCTTGATCGCTAGCCATGGAAAGGCCCATGCCACTTTGTGTAAGAAAGCGGCACAGGCAATGGGAGTAATCGATCCCGGTTTTCAGGTATGAGCCAGGGGGAGCGCCTCTCAGGAGAGAGGTGCAACTGGCGTGGGAGCCGGTTGTGACTCAGGAGACTCACCATTCTGAGGAACACCACGAAGGGTGAGGTTGATACGGCCGCGATTGTCGATTTCACGGACGCGAACAGTGACCTCATCTCCCACCTTCACCACATCTTCGACTTTTTCAACCCGCGCCTCAGAAAGCTGTGAAATGTGAATCATGCCTTCTTTGCCAGGAAGAATTTCAACGAAAGCTCCAATCGGAATGATGCGGGTGATGGAGCCGGTAAACACCTCACCCTCATTGACCTTTCGAGTGAGGCCTTCAATGATCTTCTGAGCTTCCTCAGCTGCTGCACCGTCGTGAGATGCAATGGTGACAATTCCACTGTCCTCAATATCGATCTTGGTGTTCGTGCGCTCAGTGATGTTTTTAATGGTGCGACCGCCTGGTCCAATGACTGTGCCAATCAGCTCAGGATCAATTCGGAAACTCAACAGGCGAGGTGCGTGAGGAGATAACCCTTCACGCGGACTCTCGATCGCTTCCATCATCTTTTCAAGGATGTGGAGACGAGCGGGCCGAGCCTGTTTAACGGCCTCTGCCACGATGCTCACTGGAAGTCCGGTGATCTTCATATCCATCTGCAGGGCGGTGATCCCCTTGTCCGTGCCAGCCACTTTGAAGTCCATATCCCCAAGGAAGTCTTCAATGCCCTGAATGTCAGTGAGGATTTTCACTTCATCACCTTCCTTGATCAATCCCATAGCAGCACCACTTACGGGAGCTTTAAGCGGGACACCTGCATCCATCAATGCCAACGTGCTTCCACATACTGAACCCATAGATGTGGAGCCATTCGAGCTCAGAACTTCGCTGACAACACGCACCACATAGGGAAATGTATCTTTCGCAGGGAGTACGGGAAGAATGGCCCTCTCGGCCAGTGCACCATGCCCAATTTCACGGCGCCCAGGAGAGCGCATCGGACGCGTCTCGCCGACGGAATAAGCCGGGAAGTTGTAGTGATGTAAGTAGGTTTTTTCATTACTGGGGTTGAGATCATCCATCTCCTGAGCATCACTCGGAGTGCCGAGAGTGGCAGTGGACAACACTTGGGTTAAACCCCGTTGGAATAAACCAGAACCATGGACACGCTTTGGCAACACACCGGCTGCCGCGCTGATCGTACGAACCTGATCAAGATCGCGCCCATCGACCCTTTTTCCTTCATTAACAATCTGCTGGCGCATCAAAGTTTTTGTGAGTGCCTTGAAACTGTTTGGTAGAGCTTTGCTGTTAGCACTCACAGCAACACGGACAGGATCAGATTCTTTGAGCTCCTGAATGGTTTCCGCCGTCGTGCTGCGGATTGCATCAAGCTTTTCGTCACGCTCGCCCTTGGTTTGCTCGAATTGACCGAGCACCTCCCCAATTGCCTTACTGCAAGCTTTTTCTAAGTAGACAGGCAGAGTTTTGTCTTGTTCCGGAGATTCTGGAATAACTTGCTCGATCCCAGCATCTTTAAGGATGGATTGTTGGGCTTTGATTAATTCAGAGACAGCTTCGTAACCAAAGTCGATTGCCTCAATGACATCACCTTCGGGAAGCTGATTCGCGCCTGCTTCAACCATCACTACACCCTGTGGAGTGCCGGCTACGACGAGATCAAGATCACCACGCTCGATTTCCCGATAGCTGGGGTTGAGCACAAAGTCATCCCCGAGCAGCCCCACGCGAACTGCCGCCATCGGTCCATAAAACGGGATCTTCGCGAGCAAGGTGGCCATTGATGCGCCTGTTACCGCAAGAACGTCAGCTGGAACCCTCTCATCGAGAGACATGCAGGTCGCAACAATCTGCAAATCATCGCGAAGCCAACTGGGGAACAGCGGACGCATCGGCCTGTCGATGAGACGACATATCAGCGTTGCGCGCTCTGGTGGACGACCCTCTCGACGCATGAAACTTCCAGGAATCCTTCCTGCGGCGTAGAGGCGTTCTTCGTAATCGCAGATCAGCGGAAGAAAATCAATTCCATCTCGACCTGTGGAGCGGGTAGCCGTGACCAATACGGAGGTGTCTCCGCACTCAATCATCACCGAGCCACCAGCTTGGGGGGCATAGCGCCCTGTAGTCAGCCGAATCTCCCGACCGTCAAAGGAGATCGACTGCGTCTGACCTTGCACGTTGTTTATGTCTTTCTGTCAACCGTGATTCTTACATTTGAGCGGAGCAGTTGTCGGCATCATCGGGGTTGATCCAGAAAATCCCACTGGTTCTTGGTCATAAAAAAGGAGGTGTTCACTCACCTCCTGATTCATTAAGCGGTATCAAACTGATCAGTAATCACCAGCTGGACTTCACAACACCTGGTAGTTCACCTTTGTGAGCCCGCTCGCGAAGCTGATTACGACAGAGTCCAAAGTCGCGATAAACGCCTCTGGGCTTTCCTGTTGCCCAACAGCGATTACGAACACGATTTGGAGCACTGTTGCGAGGAAGAAGCTGGATCTTGCGATGGATCTCCAATCGCTCCATAGGATCTTTAGCCGAATGGAATGCAGTCATCAAAGCTGCTCGCTTAGCTGAAAAGCGTTCAACCATTTTTTTGCGCTTTACATCGCGGGCAATCATTGACTTCTTGGCCATGCAGCGATTCGGGTCCTGAAATATTGATCCTTCATAGTATCTGTTCACTGACCAATGAAGCGCTGAACAACCGAGAGTTGACTTGTATCGCGAACGATGAGAAGAACACTCAGTCCAACCACCAACAAAAAGCTGGATTGCATCACAATCAATTGAAAGCGCTCTGGAATTGGCCTGCCGCGAACTCCCTCAAGGAGGATGATTGCTAACTGTCCTCCATCCAGAAGAGGCAAGGGAAGAGCATTGAGAACGGCAAGGTTGATCGAAATCAGAGCCATAAACAAGGCGAGACCGCTTCCTCCTTGACTGGAGAGCTGGGCGCCCATCTCAACAATCTTTACTGGACCACTGACCTGCTGGGCGGTGGTTCCAAAATCAGTAAACAGAGATCCATAACCAGAAACCGTTCGTTGAAGCAATCCACTGAATTGCGCCGATCCACTCCGTATCGCTTCACCCAAGCCATGAACTGCACGAGTGTTTCCGCTGAAGTTGGCTTGAAGCTGAGCTCCAATTCGTCCCTGCCCTTGATGGTCCTCGGGAATGAGCTCAACCGTGCGCACTACTCCATTCTTTTCAACTTCGAGTGACAACGGAACGGATGGACTAGCCCGGACGGGCGTTACTGCCTCTTTCACAGCAGACTCGCCACGACCAAGTGGCAACCCTTCAATACTCAAGATGTGATCACCAGGTTTCAACCCTGCTTGTTCCGCAGGCTCTCCCTGCTGTACAGCCATCACCATCACCCCGGGATCAGGATCACCTGGTACACCTGCCAAAGCCGTATGGCCTACCAGAACCAACCAAGCAAGAAGCAAATTGGCAAGAACCCCTGCGCTGATAACTAGGGCTCTCTGAGGAATCGGACGATTGCGAAGCAGATCAGGATCATCCGCAGGAATCGGGCTGTTTTCATCATCGTCAGGGAAAGAAACAAATCCCCCAAGAGGAAGAGCGCGCAGGGCATAGGTCACTCCCCCACGCTCAAGTTTCCAGAGAGCAGGTCCAAATCCAATGGAAAATCCATTGACCCGTATTCCCTGAAATCTGGCTGCGAGAAAGTGACCAGCCTCATGGATCACGATCAGCAGCCCAAGGACCAACAGTGCCGCCAGAACGTTCATGCAGGATTCTTTAATCCATTCATTCTGGCTGGAGACGATCGCGACCGAAGTAGGGAATCAGGGCCCGAGGCAACTTCACACTCCCGTCAGCCTGTTGCCCGTTCTCAAGCAAAGCTGCCATGGTGCGCCCTATCGCAAGACCGCTTCCATTGAGAGTGTGCACCAACTTTGAAGTATTGCCCTCTTTCGTGCGGATAGACGAGCGTCGAGCCTGGAAATCCGAGCAAACACTGCAGCTCGAGATTTCCCGGTAGGCACCTGCTCCAGCTAACCAGACCTCGAGGTCATAGGTGCGTGCAGCTGAAAAGCCAAGATCACCCGTACAGAGTTCCAGCACTCGATAAGGCAACTCCAAGGCTTGAAGCACGGCTTCGGCATCGGCCGTGATCTGTACAAAAGCCTCTTCGGAGCGTTCTGGATGCACAAACCAATACAACTCAACTTTATTGAACTGGTGCAAACGAATGAGCCCTCGAGTGTCGCGTCCGTAGCTGCCTGCTTCTCTCCGAAAACAAGGGCTATAAGCCACATAGCGGAGTGGCAATTGTTCAGCAGGAATGATTTCGTCTCGATGCAATGAGGTGAGCGGAACCTCAGCAGTTGGCGTCAACCAAAGATCATCATCTGCACAACGGAAGCTTTCCTCCGCGAATTTGGGCAGTTGACCTGATCCCAACAGGCTTGCACTGTTCACCAGAACAGGGGGGAGTACCTCCCGGTAACCCTTCCCCGAGTGCAAATCAAGCATGAAGTTGATCAGCGCTCGTTCAAGCCGAGCACCCTGCCCAAACAGAGTGACGAAACGGCTCTGAGCAATTTTCACGGAACGCTCCGTATCGAGCAAACAAAGCCGATCTGCGATTTGCCAATGCTCCAGGAGTCCCTCTTGAACAAGGGGGGTTCCCCAGCGACGAACTTCTATGTTGTCGGTTTCATTGCGACCGTCCGGACAGACATCAGACGGCAAATTGGGATAGCTGAGCAGGTCTTCACGTAAACGGGCTGTTAGTTGTTTCTCTTCATCCTCGAGAACGGCAACCTTTTGCTTGATTTGATTCCCTTTTAAGCGAAGTTCCGCAACCTCGGAGCCCTTCGGATCGGCCCCACTTTTAATACGCTGACCAACCTCTTTCCCAATTTGGTTGCCTTCGGCTTGAAGGCTGCTGCGACGCTCCTCTAGATCGCGTTGCTGCTGAGCAATGAGTTGAAGACCCGTGAGATCAACATCCATCCCCCTGCGACCCAGTTCACGGGAAATCAATTGAGGGTTGTCACGCACCAGGCGCTGGTCAAGCACGGAGTTTCTGAAGTGGAGCTGAGCAGCCTACGTGTCTATTCAGATCCTGAGTTAATAAGTTTTAGAGAACTTGGCCAACCATCACAGCTGCAACAGCTGAGAACAATGTGATGCCAAGTGCGGTGATTGGGTTCTGCCCTTGGGCGACCGCAACAGTAGTGATCACACCTGCACCAAGACATGCAGCAGCGAGTTGAGTGGTGAGATCAGAAGAACGATTCACAGACGGGTTGGCGCTATTTACGAAACATACGGAGGCCACAAAGATTGGTACGAACAATGCGTGTAGTTCGTTACGCCCTGTCAGGGTTCGTTACCAGTCGCAATGAAGCAGGCCGTGCCCTGCCGCTGCTAGCCCATTGCTTAAGTCCTTCCAGCTGTTCTTTTGCAGTGCGCGACAGAGGGACCAATTGAGCCGCAGCCTGAATCAAGTCGGCCTCAGCTAATTCTCGACCCTCAGCAAAGGCCAGGTGCATGGCTTCGATCACTGTTTGCTCTAGTTCAGCTCCGGAATAGCCATCCGTTCGATCAACGACCGTATCCACAGGAAGTGAGAGACCTGGACGTCTGCGGCTGATATGCAAATTCATGATGCTTTGGCGCTCAGAACGCGCTGGCATATCAAGCAAAAAAATCTCATCAAAACGGCCCTTTCTGAGGAGTTCAGCGGGAAGGCGGTCGACTCCATTGGCTGTAGCGACAACAAAAACAGGGGAGGTTTTCTCTGCCATCCAGGTAAGAACAGTCGCTAGCACTCGCTGACTGGTACCGCCATCGCTTCGACCATCGCTCCCAAAACCCTTATCAATTTCATCGATCCAAAGCACGCAGGGAGCCATCGCTTCAGCTCTTTGGATCATCTCACGCGTACGCGCCTCGCTAGCGCCAACAAGTCCTGCAAACAGTCGACCCACATCCAAACGGAGGAGTGGCATTGACCAACTGTGAGCGATCACCCTTGCAGTTAAAGATTTGCCAGTGCCCTGTGGCCCCACCAAAAGGACACCTCGCGGAAGAGGCAATCCAAATCGCCGAGCTTCATCACTAAAGGCACGATGACGCTGCTCTAGCCACTGCTTGAGAGACTCAAGCCCACCAATATCCGCTGGAGTGGCGTCTGTACGACAGAACTCCAGCACCTCACTGCGAGCCAGGGCTAGACGCTTCTCTTCAAGAACGTCAGCAAGATCTTGGCGGCTCAGCTCGCCACGCTGAGCGAGAGCTTTAGCCGCCACATGACGAACACGTGATTCGCTCAACCCGCAACAGGCATGAGTCAACTCTTCAAGCACCTCGCTGTTCAACGGCGAACCGGTTGCCTTCGAAATATTCCCAAGCAGAGTCATCAGTTCCTTTTCTTGCGGAAGCGGCAAGTCGAGGAGTGTGAGGGCCTCTTCTAAATCTGCTGGCGGTGTCCAGCTTCCACAACCGAGCACGAGAGTATGGGAGCGTCCCCTTAAGAGACTTGTGAGATTGCGCAGCATTCGGGCGATACCCGCGTCATCACAGAAGCGATGAACATCCTTGAGGAGAAGGAGTGTTGGGCTATTGCCATCAAGATCCTGCAACCACTGCAGTACCGCCATCGGCTGACGGGATCCGAGCCCTTCACTGCCAAGAACGCCGGAAAGGCCACTAACAAAATCCCAGCAGGCCAGTCGTCGACCTGGCAAGCGTTCAGCGGCTTGGCCTAACAGAGATTCAACTCTCTCTTCCTCATGGCTACGAATCCAAATCAGCGGCGTACCTGCTCGAATCAGCAGATCTAGATGTTGGGCCCACTGTTCAGTCAATTGCTACCTCCTACAACTCATCGACGGCAGAGCGCAAAGTCAATAGAGCTTCCCAGCGCGGATCCACAGCTGGCAACTCAGAAGACGAACCTTCTTTTTTTAACGATTGAGGAATCCCCGGACAGGCATCGCCACAGAAGTTCACTGCCGGCAATTGAAGACTTAATTGTTCGAACACCCATCGCTCAGGCTCGAAATCACCCCTGGGATCTAAGCACTCCACAAGTCCCTCCAACGCTGACGCATCTAGACCCTCCTCAGCCATTGCTTCGGAAGCTTCTCTATCACCGAGCCAGATCAGTTCATTAGTGCTGGTGGAAAGTGCTCGATTGAACTGATTCAGGCAGCGGTCACAGCACAGAGTCACAATCGTTTTGGCCAGCCCTCTCACCTCTAAAACATTGCCTCTGTGCTCTGCCAAAAGCCTTCCTCGAACTGGTGTCAGAGTCTCTAGATCTTCAAGATGGCCCTCGAATTCCCAATCGCGAACAGAACCAAGAGCTTGTAGTTCCCGAAGAGGAACGGGCTCAAGCCCCGGAATCATTTGTTTCCGCCCTTGGGTTCAAATGGCATCCTCCCTGAAGACGATCCACCGCCTGCAGACGCTCCAGCAGGAGCCTGAGCCTTCTGGAGCATCTGATCATCAAGAATTGACTGAAGATTGTCTGGGAGCGCCTCGCGTGTCAGGAGGAAGGTTTGCAGTGCCTGGAAAATGTTGGCGATCACCATATAGAGCAGAACACCTGCTGGTAATGGGAAAAACAAGAACATCCCAGTGATCATGACCGGAGTGATCTTATTTGCAGTGGATTGCTGGGGATTAGCAGGCATACCCATCCCAGACAAAAGCTGAGAAGCAAACAAGCTCAAACCGAAAGCACCAATGAGAATCGCAATATCCCAATTGATTGCTCCCTCTGTGTAAAAGCCAACTTGGCCCAAAGCTTTGATGAACAAAAATCCGCTGCGGGCAGCCAAACCAGGGATCTTGCCTTCAACGGTTGCATCACCTGTGGTGAGAGCCTGAATCTGACCGTTCTCACTCACTTTGACGATGTCTTCGCCTTTGGTGACAGTCCAAGTTGGAACGAAGCGTTGACCGTTATCAACTCCAGAAATCACATCACGGAAACTTTCACCGCTGCGGGTCTCAAGCTGAATCGCCACACTGTCACCAGCGCCGATCTTCGTACCCCCAGGAAGACTCGCCACGACAGGAACATGGTTGGTTTCCGTCACGAAGATTGAGTGGCTCGCACTGGTAAACGGTTTGGGCTCAACAGCTGCGATTTGATCCGAAGGGAGAACTTTGAGGTTGAGCGTGTAGGGAACATCCGCAAAAGGTGAACCACGCAATGTTGCGAAAAGCGCAAACAAAATCGGCATTTGAACGAGCAGTGGCAAGCACCCAGCCAAGGGGCTGCCGAACTCCTTCATCAATTTACCCAGTTCTGCTTGCTGCTTTTGCGGATCGCTGGCGTAGCGAGCCTTGATCTCAGCCTGGCGTTTCTGCATCACGGGCTGAGCGATTCGCATGCGCCTGGCACTACGAATGGACCCTGCACTTAAGGGAAATAAAGCCAGACGGATGACCACCGTAAGGGCCACGATCGCGAGGCCATAGCTGGGAACCAATCCGTAGAAAAAGTCCAGGATTGGCAGCAACAGATTGTCGGAGATGTACCCGATCACGATGGCGTTCCGAGTGATTGATGAATGTTGTTGCCAGTGTGCAACAGCACAGGGGCTTCTGTGGAAATCCGCTTAAAACGGACAAAATTTCAAGCGGCGAAACCTTTGCTTTCTTCAGCATTCGAACTGGAACTTTCTCGACGAGCGCGGATACGCTCCTCGATGTAAGTCTCAAGCTCTCGGAAGCGGGGCACAGATCGAAGTTCTAAACGTGAGCCGTCGGTCAAGACAAGGACCATGTCACCCCAGGCACCGAATCCACGCGAGACACTTCGAACTTCCTGGACCTGACTAAAAACGACCTGACTACGGTCTCTCCCCATCCAGCCGCCAGTGACGGAAATTCGCCGACTGGTGATGTTGAAACGCAGCCAGACCGCACGAACAATGGCTCCGACAGCGAAGGGCAACCCGATCAAAGTCAGTCCAAGCAACAGGTTGAAAATCAAGTCCCCGCGTGCTGGACCTCCCTCGTAAAAGGTCTCTTCTTGAATTGAAGTTGACATAGCTAGTACCCCGCTTGTTGGAGCAATCTGTCGCATTCTTCCAGGATGAGGGCCTCAGAAGCATCCGCACCAGGCTTGAGGCTGATCAAAACCCAAGTATTTCCATACTGCAAAGACCTCTCAAAGCGATGACGGAGATGATCATGAAGGCGGCGTCTGAGTCGATTACGGATCACTGCCCTTTTGCTGACCTTACCGCTAATAACAACGGCACAACGGCAAACGGACAATGTTTTCTGACTTTCAAGAGGTCGGCAATTCGAGCGAAGAAGCCTCGGCATCGCCGCAGCTTTACGGAGAGTCATCAACGTTCCCTGGAAGCGCTGTCCTTTTCGATGCAAATGATCAAAACAGCGGTGTCCACGCAATCTCATTGCAGTAGGTAACACCATCAAAATTAATTGAAGACCTCTCCAAAGAGGATTAGGTGGGAATGATCACAGTCAGGCTGCAAGACGAGAACGACCCCTTTTGCGGCGTGTCCGAATCACACGGCGACCGGTATGGGATCGCATGCGAACACGAAAACCCGAAACGCGTTTGCGCTTGCGGCTGGTACCACCGAAAGTTCGTTTGGTCATAGATTCACTACGGCGTCGAGCCTTTTATCAGAGAAAGAGTTTATCAGCCAATGCTTAGTCGATACTGAAGTTCCAGCTTCCTAGGTAGCCAGCAACGGGAACGTCTCCAGGTGCCTGAGCCAAAGCATTGAACTGGAACATACCGGACTGACTCGGATTGAAGATCGTCATTGAAACCGCATAAGTGTCTTCAGTGGGTATGGGTGTTTCTGGGAAAACCTCAATCGCCGATTGATTTTCACTAATCTCAAAAACGGCAGGAATGACTTCTTCGCAGCGACTTCTCGACAACATTCCACCCTTTTTCATTTTACAAAGTTTCAACTTGCGTGGGCGTATTCGAGCGTTGAAATAATCAGGAATAGTAATACTTAATTTCAATATTGCAGTTTTACGATCTTTTGGTCTAATCATGAAAAAGTAATCAGAACGCTCCCTTTGTCGAGTACTCGTCTGCACGTAATAAAGCTTCCGATAGTTTTTGTCGCTTTCCCAGCGAAACTCCATCAAAGAAGGGGTGTTCTGAGCTTGTACAGCATTGGGGTTGAGCAACTCCGCCACTGAGGCTGAGGCAACAACTCCACAACCGATAAGCCCCGCTGCGAAAGCGAGGCGTCGTGCCGAGGTCGTAGGGGAAAAATCCATCTATCGATTTGGTGAGAACTCTCACCACAGTTTTAGTTTCGCTGATTCTCCTAACAACAGCATGCAACAGGGGGCTAGGAGGGCCGGCGTGGCATCTGTCAGTTGTGACCGGATCTATCTGGTCTCAGCCGACTGGCATCACCCAGATAGACGTGGCGGAGCTCCTGTTCGTCTGGCATCCAGGTGTGGGCAAGAAGACGAATGCACCTTGCCAGGTCTCCCTCGACAGCCATTTGCTGGCAGTCGATGAGAGCCACCCCATCCCAGCCTTCCCGCCGCCGAGCAATGGCAGCAGGAAAACAGGCGTCTAGATCGGTTGTCACAGAAAACGTGATCGAAACGATGCACTCGGGCTTCAATGCGTTGTGCTCCACCAGGGCGTCCATCAGTTCAGAGACCGCCTGCTCAATCGCAAAAACTGTATTGGCGCTGCAGGTGGTCGCACCTCGAAGACCGCGCAAAGCCAATCCGCTGCCAACGGTCATGGCCTAAACAACCAAAGAGGTTGGCCGGTCAGCTCAAGTTCCATCGTGATGAGCTCCTGAATTCGCGCAAAAAGCATGGATCCTGACAACCCTTGCAGCAATGTCTTGCGTGGTTTTCCAAGGGTCACCACACGGCAGCGCTCCTCATCTAAATCAGCCAATTGAGCGGCAAGAACCCTTGCGCGCTCTTCATCGCCCAGCTCATCCACAAGCCCAAGATCTTTGGCTTGAGCGCCGCTAAACACTCGACCATCAGCAAACTCGCGAACGCGCTCCTCATTCAGATTCCGCCCTTGTGCAACAGCAGCCACGAATTGCTCGTAACTGCTGTCGATCAAAGCTTGAAGAAGCTGGCGCTCCTCCGGGCCGAGGGCACGATCAGGAGAAAGGATGTCTTTAAACGCTCCACTCTTGACGGTTTCAAATTTGACACCGACACGCTCTAGCAATTTGGAGAGGTTGTTGCCGCGAAGAATCACACCAATGGAACCAGTGATCGTGCCCGGATTCGACACGATTGTTTCAGCGGCTACTCCCACATAAACCCCACCAGAGGCAGAGATATTGCCGAAGCTGGCGACAACGCGACAGCCTTTTTCTCGCAATCTCAAGAGAGCAGCATGAATTTCCTGACTATCGCCAACAGTCCCTCCAGGACTGTCGATTCTCAGCAGAAGTGCCGGGAACTCTCGCTCCTGCACCTCCTTCAATGCTTTAAGGACGCGTCGGCGAGTGGAGCCCGTAATGGCCCCCTCAATGGCGATCCTCGCCATCCTTCGCCTGGACTTGCGGCGCCAGGGCCAAATCATGTCGTTCAATCGAACACGTTTAGATCTTAAAAAGGAGCCTGTACGCGGCACCCCATGGGATCTCTCCGCCGAGGGCTGCTGATGGTCCTCCCCTTCATTCTCTGGGGGACGGCCATGACAGCGATGGCTCCACTCGTCAGTACTGGAGGGCCAATTCTTGTCTCCTGTCTAAGGCTCCTCCCTGCTGGAATCGTGGTGATCGCCCTCGCTCCACTCCTTGGGCGTTCATTACTAATTGATCCAGCCGATCGGGGCTGGTTTCTCCTTTTCACGCTGATTGATGCCCTGCTGTTCCAAATCTGTCTCGCCCGCGGACTTGAGGGCACTGGCGCCGGACTTGGATCAGTCTTAATTGATTCTCAGCCTTTGATGGTTGCGTTACTTGCACGCTGGCTTTTTGCAGAATCGATCAATCCTTTTGGCTGGATAGGATTGGTTCTTGGCCTGGTGGGAATTGTTTGCCTTGGCGTTCCTCAACCTTTGCTACAGCACTGGTGGTTATTAGGTGAAGGAGTGTCCTTTCAATCTGGTTGGCAGGCTGGAACTGGATGGATGTTGGCAGCTGCCGTTGCCATGGCCGTCGGCACAGTGCTGAGTCGATACGCCTGTCGAAACAGCGATCCAGTAGCCGTTACCGGCTGGCACATGTTGCTGGGAGGACTACCGCTCTTGGTTTGGCATGGCTTCGACAGCACGTTTCCGTTCATTCCCCCTTGGTCTGCCTTTGCCTGGGCGCAAATGGCCTATGCCTCTCTGATGGGTAGTGCTTTGGCCTACGCCCTATTTTTCTGGTTCGCGAGCCGAGAAGACCTCACAGGATTCACCACACTTGGATTTCTCACTCCTGTTTTTGCACTCGCTTCTGGAGGGTTGTTGTTGCAAGAACGCTTAGAGAGTTTGCAATGGTTGGCTGTACTTCTGGTGCTGCTATCAGTGGTTCTGGTGAGTCAGCGCAAGCGATTCTGGGAGCCAATTCCTCTCGTTAATGAACCCCAGCAAAACGATGTTGGTGCATGAATAATTCGCTAAATCTAATTCTGGTAAGTACGCCCATAGGGCACCTCGGCAGCGGCCGTGGTGGGGGCGTCGAACTGACGCTGACGTCCTTACTGAGGGGGCTCGCCTCAAGGGGGCATCGGATCACTCTCATCGCCCCAGGCGAATCTGTTGTTCCGGAAGACTGCTCCAACATCACCTTGCACAGAGCCCGGGGGATCGATCAACCCAGCTGGCAGCACGCTGATGCTGAGGCTTCCATTCAAATTCCATGTGAAGGAGTTCTTCCGCGTCTTTGGGACCTTGCGCTGTCTTTGGGAGAGGAAGCGGATGCCGTTATCAACTTCAGCTACGACTGGTTGCCGCTCTGGCTCACCCCTCATGTGAAGCCATCGTTATTCCACTTGGTGAGCATGGGATCTGTATCTCGAGCGATGGACGATGCCGTCTCTCAATTGGCTCGCTGGGACCAGAGACGAATGTCGTTCCATACCCATCGCCAAGCGAGCGATTTTTCGTTGCCCCATCAACCAACAGTTGTTGGAAATGGCTTTGACTTAAGCGGTTACGAGCTGAAACTGAACACAGTTGGACCGTTGGGTTGGGCGGGACGCGTCGCACCAGAAAAAGGACTCGAAGATGCTGCCTCCGTTGCCGCCTCATTACGTGAGACGCTCTTGGTCTGGGGGCTAGTAGAGGATGCTCGGTATGCAGAAGCGGTTGAAGCAGCCGTACCTCCCGGAACGATTCAATGGCTTGGGTTCAAGCCCACGCAATTACTTCAGAAGGAGTTGGGATGTTGCCGCGCCCTGCTGAACACTCCGAAATGGAATGAGGCTTACGGGAATGTGGTGGTCGAAGCGATGGCGTGTGGGGTGCCGGTGGTGGCCTACGACCGAGGAGGACCCGGTGAACTCATTCAAAATGGTGTGACTGGATGGCTTGTAGCTCCTGATGATGTTGAAGCCTTAGCAGTGGCCTGTGGAAAGGTTGAAAAGATTGATCGTCGCGATTGCCGTCATTGGGTAGAGCAGTTTGCAAGCCATGAGGTGTTTGCACGACGCGTTGAGAACTGGGTCCGTCAGGGACTCTCATCAGGGGATGGCACGATCTCACCATGCCGATGATTTCAGCCACCGCCATCACACTCATCACACCAAGACAGCGAAGCCGCGGCCTGCTGCTGATTCTGGCCCTGGGCCTTGCTTTGTGTTGCTGGCAACTTGGTGCAACAGGCTTAGTGGATGAAACACCACCCTTGTTTGCTGCAGCTGGTCGAGCCATGGCCAGAACCGGCGACTGGTTAACTCCTCGGGTCAATGGATTGCCTCGATTTGACAAGCCACCTTTGGTGTATTGGCTGATGGGCTTGGGCTACTCCATCCCAACCAATGATCTTTGGGATCCACTTGGAACCTGGGCAGCCAGGATTCCCTCCGCCCTGGCGAGTGTCGCCACCATGTTGATGCTTGGAGACACTTTGATGGTGCATCCAGTGGCAGGAGACAGTCATCCTCGCCGTACTGCAGTCGCAGCGGCTCTGGCCTTCGCGTTGTCACCCTTAGTGCAGCTCTGGAGTCGTGCTGCCGTTAGCGATGCCTTGCTGAGCGGCACCCTGGCTTTGAGCCTTCTATGTCAATGGCGTTGCTATTCGACTGGAGAGTCTCGGCGTTGGTGGCTTGCTTGGCTTCTCCTCGGATGTGCCGTTCTTACAAAAGGACCTGTGGCCGTCGTACTTAGCGGTATGACCCTTGCCTTTTTTGCCTTGTCACGGAGGGATCTCGCAGGAATCTGGCACTGCATTAAACCAATGCGCGGCCTGGCCATTACGGCTTTCGTCAGCCTTCCCTGGTACATCGCAGAGCTAGTGGTCGAAGGACAGCCTTTTTGGGACAGTTTTTTTGGTTACCACAATCTGCAACGGTTCACGTCTGTCGTGAATAGCCACTCAGAACCCTGGTGGTTTTTTGGCGTAATTCTGGTTGTGGCATCGCTGCCCTTCACTCCTCTGTTGTTCCTTGGACTTGGGCAAACCTTGCAGACGATTGATCTAAAGAATCCGTTAAATAGCCGCAATGGAAAAGAAGTTTTTTCCCTGCAAAGTTTCGCCAGCTGCTGGCTTTTGTCGGTACTTCTGCTCTTCACCACGGCTGCAACGAAGCTGCCTAGTTATTGGTTGCCTGCGACTCCGGCTGCGGCCATTTTGATTGCTTTGGCAGCGGGACCAACCTCACGACGAGGACTCCTTTTGACTTGGGCCTGGGGCGGAACCGTTCTCCTTACCTTCGTTTTGGCTATTGGTTTCTGGAGTTCCTCTGTCTGGGTTCCTCTAATCAATGACCCCGAAATGCCATCTCTGCCAGCGGAACTCCTGGCCAGCCGACTGGTCATCAGAGCTGCAGTGTGCTTTTCAATTGCAGTGATATTGGGGCTTTGGATGATCAGGCGACCGACTCCAGGTCGTCTACTTGCCATGCAGGGCCCGTTGGTGGTCTTCCAGCTCGTTGCCTTAATTCCGATGATGAGTTTGGGCGATCGTGTACGCCAACTTCCCATTCGAAACGCTGCAGCAACCATGTTGCGCTTTCAGAAGCCATCGGAGCCTCTAGCGATGATTGGGGCAATGAAACCCTCTCTTCACTTCTATACGAATCAAATCATTGTTTATGACGGGCGCTCTGATTCAGCCCTCGTCAACCTTGCTGATCGTTTAAAGAATGAGCAACGATTTGGTTGGAAGGGTCTTCCCATTGATGCCAAGGAAGGATCTCCAACCGCTTTGATCGTGATTGATTCCGTCACGTTGAAGCGTGCGCACTGGAAAGGGCTTAATCCCCAATTACTTGGACAATTTGGGGTCTACAGCGTTATGAGAGTTGACAGAGCTCGTCTCGAACAAAGAGCTGCCGATCTTCAAGCAGCTGGTGTCACTCTGACTTGGAAGATCCCGCGTCCTGAGCGTTTCTGACGGTGGAATAACTCTGCTCCGTCGGTAAGGAACGGGTCCGCTCGGAAAGCTGCAATCTTCGACAAAACCCGCAGTGCCCCCAGAGAGCCATCTCACCTGCAGGTGCTGGACTTTTGCAGCAGGGACATGACGACATTCCATGGACATCAATCCTGCTCGGATGCCTAGCCCAGACACTCTCTTCTGTTTCCAACGCTGAGGAAGAGGAAGGGTGGTACTGCTGGATTCGCAAATCACGAACGGGATGGCCAGCACTTCTCACCGCAGCCAAAAGCTGGGGCTTGCTGTACTGCAGAGCCTGTCTCCATTGCGGATGTCGTGCCCCCACCGTGAGGACTCCTCGGATCAAATTCAAGGGTCTGCAGTGATCAGACAATGGACTCCCAGCCAATTGAGGCCAGTCCTGCCATAACGCAGCCATTGAACCCTCCTTCCGCCAGGAGCTCCGAAGAGATTCAAGGCATTCAACGAGAGGCTGAACTGGCAGGGGCTGCGGAGGAACCAAAACCTCTCCACGTCCAAAACGGCGTCGTTGGGTTCGAGGAGCTCGCCCCATAACGTCATCCAATTTATTGGACACTAGTTGGGGAAGTTGGCTCATCTCGCTAGCCTCTGATTCTGCTCACCCCGATCCATGGGTTTCTTCGACCGGCTCAGCCGTCTGCTGCGCGCCAATCTCAATGATCTGGTCAGCAAAGCGGAGGATCCCGTCAAGATCCTCGATCAGGCCGTCTCCGATATGCAGGATGACCTGATCAAGCTCCGACAGGCTGTTGCAATGGCGATTGCCAGTCAAAAAAGGTTGAAAAATCAGGCCGAGCAGGCTGAGTCACAAGCCCGTACCTGGTACGAGCGCGCAGAACTCGCACTCAAGAAAAACGAAGACGACCTGGCTCGTGAAGCCCTTACCCGTCGCAAGACTTTTCAAGAGACTGCAACATCACTAGGCAGTCAGCTTCAGTCTCAAGGAACTCAAGTCGAGACATTGAAAAAAAGCTTGGTAGCTCTTGAAGGCAAGATTGCCGAAGCTCGCACCAAAAAAGACATGCTCAAGGCCAGGGCTCAAGCCGCCCAGGCCCAACAGCAACTTCAGAGTGCCGTTGGGAGCATGGGCACCAATTCAGCAATGGCAGCCTTCGAGCGGATGGAAGACAAGGTTCAGTCCCTTGAGGCCAGCAGCCAAGCAGCAGCTGAATTAGCAGGTGCTGACCTTGATAGTCAGTTCGCGGCGCTTGAAGGAGGCGATGATGTCGATGACGAATTGGCGGCTCTCAGGAAGCAAGTTGAGGGAGACTCAAACAAGGCCGCACTTCCTTCAGCCGATTCGGAAGTCAAACCCGTCAAGGTGGAAGAAGTGGATGCCGATCTTGAGGAGTTGCGTCGATCCATCGACAAACTTTGATCAAGCATCTTTATTTGCAGCCGGGTTCATAGGATTCCAATAGTTAACTACTGCAAGTGTCTTCAGCGGTTCCCGACTACACAGACGCAGCATTCGAACAAGACGTGCTGAATGCAACGACTCCCACGTTGGTTGATTTTTGGGCTCCTTGGTGTGGCCCGTGCCGACTGATGGCACCGCTGATGGATTGGGCCTCTGCGACTTACTCAGGCCGTCTGCTGGTTGGCAAGGTTGAAGTTGATGGCAACCCCATCACCAGGGACAACTTCAAAGTGCAGGGAATCCCAACCCTGATCCTTTTTCATAACGGGGTAGAAATAGCCAGGCATGAAGGGGCTATTGCCCAACCTCAGCTACAAGCTTTCTTGGATGCTCACCTCTAAACGACTGGCTCGCCTCGGAAGCGGAGGCTTCGATCGCAACGATCAGCGCAAACGCTCATACAACCTCGATTCTTCCCGTCAACAACAACCGCTGATCGACCTCTCACTGGGGTGCACAGATCTGCTTCCTCCCCCTGATGCCATTAAGGCGATGGGGAACCATCTTGAAGAACCGAGGAGTGCCGCCTACTGCTTGCATGCAGCAACAGGTTCGTTTCGAGAGGCAGCCGCTGCATGGTGTGAGCATCGCCTCGGTGTTGCTGTAGATCCTGAGCGAGAAGTCCTTCTCTTGGTTGGATCTCAAGAGGGCACGGCTCATTTCCCGATGGCTGTTCTGGATCCTGGGGATTCTGCGCTGATTCTCGATCCCTCTTATCCCTCCCATCGCGGAGGTCTTGAATTGGCTGATGCATCCATTCAAACCCTGCCACTGGAGCCACATCAACATTGGGAACCAGACTTCAAGACAATTACCACTGCTCAATGGGACCAGTTGCGTTTGTTAATGCTGGGGTTCCCTCACAACCCAACGGCCTGTGTGGGTCAACAGAATTGGCTTGATGAAGCGATGACTCATGCCCAACGCCATGACCTGGTTGTCGCCCATGACAACCCATATCTGGATCTAGCTCTTGAGGGAGAGGCCCCAGCACTCCTGCGTTCTCCTCATTGGCGCGAACGCGGAATCGAATTTTTTTCTCTCTCGAAAGGATGGTGTCTAGGTGGGTTTCGCCTAGCTTTTGCGATCGGAGCGGAACCACTGATCACCGCTCTTCGGCAACTTAAAAGCGTTGTTGATTTCAATCAATGTCAGGCGCTTCAGCAGGGCGCTGTTGTGGCACTTTCACAACATGCTGATTGGCCAGCTCGTCTTTTACCGATCTACCGCGAACGACGTGATCGCACCCGCGCAGCGCTTTCAGACCTTGGGTGGTCTGTTCCATTGCCGTCGATGGCTCTTTATCTCTGGATGCCTCTGCCTAGCTGGGCTCGAGCAAAAGGATGGGGCGATGAGCAGATGGCGGCTGAGCTTCTCGAGCACTGTGGGATTGTTGTCACCCCCGGATCTGGATTTGGAGAAGCTGGATACAACTGGCTACGCCTTGCCTTAGTTCGTCCAGTCGCTGAACTTGAAGCTGCTGTAGGACGACTCTCGCCTTGGTGGCAGAAGCAGTGCTGAACAAACACCAAAGTTCCGCTGCATTGCTCAATCGCCTTCGCAGACAGCATGCTGATGTCTGGAGATTGAAATACAAAACGGTTTGTTCAAGTACAGAAAGTGAGCTGAGCCACTGGCTTCAGTCAGTTCCCTGGCGTGGGGAGCAACCTCGAGCTGTCTTAGCCGATCACCAACTCCGAGGTCAGGGTCAACGCGGCAGACACTGGGAATCTCTGCGCGGCGGTGTTTGGCTTAGCGCAGCTCTTCCATGGACCCAAAGCAGTGGACATGCCGACATGCTCGGGTTGACCGTGGCTTTGGTGCTGAGTGAACGTTTGGAAAAGGAGGGACTAGCCGTGCGGATTAAATGGCCCAATGACCTTCTTATCCATTCGCGAAAAGTTGCTGGCCTACTACCTCGACTGGTCTTTCGTGGTGGCCGATTGCGAATCGTGCGCATCGGTATCGGGATGAATGTGTCCAATCCAGTCCCCGACGGAGCCATCGCACTTCGCCGTCTCTTGCCACGAGGACGAGCCCGTCGAGATGTGTGGGCAGTGGAGGTGTTGCGAGCTTTAGAAAGGGTGCCCCGTTTAGTAGATCATCCAGAGAATGTGCGTCGTGCGATCAATAATCGCCTTTGGGCCCGGCAGGTGCAGGACCCGTTCAGCGGAGAAATTTGGAACATCCGAGGTGTATCCATCAATGGAGCTCTGCAACTCTGTCAAGGAGCCCGGAGCACCAGCTGGACCCGTCGTCCTGATGTCAGGAGTCACAATCTCTAGGCTTATTTAATAAGGATTCTGGAACCAAGTGGTCTTGCGTTGGCTTGTTGCTCCCTTGCTGCTGACCGTACCTTCTGCACCTCGGAGTCCTGAGAAGCTTCCAGCTCCTCAAGCTCCCTTGCTGCCACCACCTGAACTTCAGGTAAAGCCACCTCAACGATTTGATCGATCGCTGGAATCCCTTGAACGAAATCGAATCATTACACCGCTTGAGCGTCGAAATCTTGAGAGTGGTTCCATTGCTCGACCGATTGATGTCCAGCGTCTTCAAAAAGCCTGCCGTAGTGGCGCACTTTCTAAGCGTGAATGCACAACTGGCATTGCGTTTCGCAGACGTTTCAATCGGGCAACGACATCCCGATTCGCACAACCTCTTTCACCCATTTCAGTTCCTGTTTCTGCACTTCTTGCAGGATCAGGAAGCGGCTTTCGTCTGGAATCTGTATTTGCCGTTTCTCCGAGGCCGCTAGCGATCTCAGGCAACAACGATCAAAGATTGCTCTTCCCAATCATCGGCTCTGCAATCACCACTAGTGAATTCGGAATGCGACAGCACCCTGTCATCGGCCGCTGGTTGATGCATGCAGGAAAAGATCTGGCCGCTCCTGAGGGGACTCCTGTTATTGCAGCTCTATCTGGAACGGTCATGAGCAGTGGGCTAGCAGGTGGTTACGGCATCGCTGTGGAACTAGAGCACAAAAAACCAAAACGCCGCACTCTTTATGGCCATCTCTCAGAGATCTATGTGAAATCCGGGCAATCAGTCCAACAGGGTGAGGTAATTGGTCGGGTGGGGAGTACAGGGCTAAGCACTGGACCGCATTTACATTTCGAGCTGAGGATTAAACGCAGTCAAGGGTGGGTCGCTGAAGACCCCGGCGAATTAGACCTAAACCCACTGAAAGTCTCAGGTACCGATGCAGTTTCATTACTTGTTCAGCAACTGATGCACAGCTTGGAGAGAGCTAGTACTTAAAACAATTCAAGACATTGACGGATTACTTTCGTCTCTAACAATAAACCCAACACCACGTACAGTATGAATTAAATTAGGTTGGTTTTTGATTTCTATTTTTTGCCTTAAGTAGCGTATATAAACGTCAAGCAAGTTATCATCTCCAAAAAAGTCTTCACCCCAAACACCTTTCATGATTTCTGACCGTTCAAGAACTTTTCCACTCCCGCTCATCAAGAAATGAAGCAACTCATATTCTTTGACAGAAAGTTGAATTCTTTGCCCAGAGCGGTGAACATCCCTTGTGTTGACATTCAGCGTTAAACCACCGACTTCCATAAATGTTGGGTCTGAGCCTTGCCCTTGCGCCGTCCCTGAAAATCCCTGAGCTCTTCTCTGCATTGCTCGCAGCCGAGCCATTAATTCTTCAATTGAGAAAGGCTTAACTAAATAATCATCGACACCAGCGTCAAGAGCTTTCACGCGATCAGCAATATCATCGTGACCCGTCAACATCAGGATTGGAGTGGTGACGCCGCTACTACGAATTCTTTGGCAAATATCTACACCAGAGAAATCGGGAAGATTCCAGTCAAGAACAATTAAATCAGGCTCTGGGTTTGATCTGGCTTTCATTAATCCAGTGGCGCCATCGGACGCGACCTCCACCGCATAGCCTTCAACATCCAGCTCAAGACGCAGGAGCTCTGTCAAGCGAACTTCGTCATCCACCAGAAGAACTCGAATCATTTGATCAGAGGGTTCTCTCAACTGAGCCATTTTTAGCCTTCAATCACTTTAATGAGGAGCAGGCGTCTTGAGTACTGGATGACTGCCATTCTGTTCCACTCGCTCGACCTTACCGTCGCGAAAGTGAATCACTCTCTGGGCTCGAGCTGCTACTTCATCTTCATGAGTCACAAGAACCAGAGTGATGCCTTGAGCATGAAGCTCATCAAACAGGTTGAGTACATCATTTGTCGTCCGTGAGTCCAAAGCACCTGTGGGCTCATCAGCAAGGAGCAGTGCTGGCTTATTAATAATCGCTCTAGCAATCGCCACACGCTGCTGCTGACCACCTGACAGTTGGTTGGGTCGATTGTCCATTCTTTGCCCTAGGCCCACTTGTTGAAGAGCTGCAGTCCCCCTTTGCTGGCGCTCAGAAGCAGAGAGACCTGCATAAATCATCGGCAACATCACGTTCTCCAGTGCTGTCGAATGAGGGAGGAGATGAAACTGCTGAAAAACAAAGCCAAGCTCCTGATTTCGCAGGTCTGCAAGAGCATCGTCATCAAGCTGCTCAACAGCGGTTCCATTAAGGCGATAAGAGCCACTGGTTGGTCGATCCAAGCAGCCAAGAACATTCATCGCAGTGCTTTTGCCAGATCCACTTGCACCCATGACAGCCAAGTAGTCGCCCTGGAACACCTCCAGATCGAGCCCATCGAGAGCTTTGACCTCAGCTTCACCAGATCCATAAACTTTACTGACATCACAGAGCTGAGCCACCGATGGGCGGTTCTCATAGGGTCGATCAGCCAAGGGAAGCGCCTGATGAATTAGCAATCGCCTGCTGCAACAAAGGCGTACCAGCCACAGTGCTGCCAGCCCACTCGAAAAGAGGATTGGAAAGGATTCCACCCACAGCTGTCACTACAACACAAAGGACAAGAGCCACTCTGAGCGGGGGCAAACCGATGGTGCTCCAATTGATAGGTGGGTAATCCTTAACGACTTCCGATGCTTCTTGAGGCTCTTTCACGACCATCATCTTGATCACACCGATGTAGTAATAAATCGAAATAACTGAGGTTACAAGTCCCACAACCACCAAGACGTATTGATGATCCGCCCAGCCAGCGAAGAAGAGATAAATTTTTCCAAAAAAGCCGAGCATGGGTGGAATGCCACCCAGCGAGAGAAGGCAAAGACTGAGCCCAAGAGTGATCAAAGGATCTTTCTGATACAGACCTGCATAGTCAGAAATCCTGTCACTTCCTGTTCTGATTGAAAACAAGATGATGCAAGCAAAAGCACCAAGATTCATGAACAAATAAGTGGCCATATAAAGAACCATTGCGGCAAAACCATCCTCGGTTCCACAAACAAGACCAATCATCACGAATCCAGCCTGTCCAATGGAGCTGTAGGCCAACATTCGCTTCATGGAGGTCTGGGCAAGAGCAACCACATTTCCCAGCGTCATGCTGAGAATGGCCAAAACGGTAAACAAAAGTTTCCACTGAGTATCGAAACTTCCAAAACAACCAACGAGCAAACGCAAAGCCAGTGCAAAGCCTGCTGCTTTTGAACCCACCGACAAAAACGCAACAACAGGAGTCGGCGATCCTTCGTACACATCAGGGGTCCACTGATGGAAAGGAACAGCGGCGATCTTGAAGGCCACCGTCGCTAGAACGAAAACGAGAGCTAATGCGGCTAAGGGAGTGGGGCTAGTGACCAGAGCATTACCAATCACTTCCAAATTGGTGGAGCCGCTCAAGCCATAAAGAAGTGAAGCTCCATAAAGGAACACGGCCGCCGCAGCTGATCCGACCAGCAAATATTTGAGAGCTGCCTCAGAACTTCTCGCATCACGTTTCATATATCCGGACAACAGGTAACTCGCGACCGAAAGCGTCTCGAGCGACACGAAAACGCTCACCAAGTCAGTGGCTCCGCAGAGCATCATTCCGCCAAGAGTTGCCGCGAGCAGGATTGCGGCATATTCCCCAACTGGAGTTCCGCTCTGCTCGGCGTAACGCCAACTGATCAGAAGCGATAAAAGAGTGGAAAGAGCAACAACAGCGCGGAAAGCAATCGCAAGATGATCGGAGAGGAATGCCCCTAAGAAAGAAGGCTCTAAAGGGGCATTCCATTGCAGGGCTAACAAAACCAACGCAGTGCCAAGGCCTGCGTAACAAATGGGTGGAACCCAACGGACTGAAACTTTCTCGCCGGCTAAATCCACCAACAGAGTGGCGAGCATGGCTACCAGAACAGCAGCTTCGGGCCCAACAGTGCCGGCGTTCAGAGCAAGGTTGAGAAGCTCACCAGGAGCTGCCACAGCCTGGGCGGAGAGAAGCAAAGCACCCAACTCGGGCATGGCGAGCGTGGTTAAACCAATTGAGTGAACTGTAACTGCGCTCCTGCTCAACACTGAGTGAATTCCCTGATTTCGCTGCAGAAAGCTCGGCGGTGCGATAAAGAAGGGGACGGTTACCGACCCCACGTGGCGAACACCCTGGTCATCGTTGAGAGCCCCACAAAGGCACGCACCATCCGTGGATTCCTTCCAAAGGGCTATCGGGTGGAGGCTTCGATGGGCCATGTGCGTGATCTGCCGAACAATGCAAGTGAGATTCCTGCAGCCCAGAAAGGTCAGAAGTGGGCCAACCTCGGGGTCAACACTGAGGCCAACTTTGAACCCCTCTATGTCGTCCCGAAGGACAAGAAAAAAATTGTGCGGGAGCTCAAAGATGCCCTGAAGGGTGTTGATGAGCTTCTGTTAGCAACTGACGAAGATCGCGAAGGCGAGAGCATCAGCTGGCATCTACTGCAACTGTTGTCACCCAAGGTTCCAGTGAAACGAATGGTGTTTCACGAGATCACGAAAGAGGCGATCTCTCGGGCGCTCGATGACACACGTGAACTCGACATGGAGTTAGTCCATGCCCAGGAGACCCGAAGAATCCTCGACCGTTTGGTGGGCTACACCCTTTCTCCCTTGCTGTGGAAGAAAGTCGCCTGGGGGCTCTCGGCCGGACGTGTTCAAAGTGTTGCAGTTCGTCTACTCGTGCAGCGAGAACGCGCTCGACGAGCGTTCCGCAGTGGGAGCTACTGGGACCTGAAAGCGGCCCTAGAGCAAGAGAAAATCCGTTTTGATGCCAAGCTCACCCATCTTGGTGGAACCAAGGTTGCAACCGGAAATGACTTTGACGAAAGCACCGGCGCCCTCAAACAAGGCAGCAAGGTTCGCCTCCTCAGCGAAGACGATGCTCAATCTCTTTCGATTGCCCTTAAATCATCCGCCTGGAGCGTCTCCTCAGTAGAGGAAAAACCAACGGTACGTAGACCTGTTCCGCCTTTCACCACCAGTACTCTTCAGCAAGAATCGAATCGAAAGTTACGTCTTTCAGCACGGGAGACAATGCGTTGTGCACAAGGGTTGTATGAGCGCGGGTACATCACATACATGCGCACCGATTCGGTTCATCTTTCAGATCAGGCAATTACAGCAGCCCGCAGCTGTGTGGAATCGCGCTACGGAAACGAGTACCTAAGCAAAGGTCCTAGGCAGTTCAGTACAAAATCACGGAATGCTCAGGAAGCCCATGAGGCGATTCGACCTTCAGGGGAGAGCTTTCGGGCTCCCTCTGAGACGGGCCTAGAAGGGCGTGATTTGTCGCTATACGAGCTGATTTGGAAGCGAACAGTCGCCAGCCAAATGGCAGAAGCTCGACTCACCATGCTCGCGGTGGATCTCACGGTGGTAGAAGCCGTGTTCCGTGCCAGCGGTAAACGCATTGATTTTCCAGGCTTTTTCCGCGCCTACGTGGAGGGAAGCGATGACCCCGATGCTGCTCTTGAAGGACAAGAAGTGTTGTTGCCAGCACTCAAAGTTGGCGACGCTCCAAATGTTCAAGAGGTCGAAGCACTTGGACATCAAACCCAGCCACCAGCACGATTCAGCGAAGCCTCTCTGGTGAAAATGTTGGAAAAGGAAGGGATTGGACGGCCCTCTACTTACGCCAGCATCATTGGAACAATTGTGGATCGAGGATATTCCTCGCTCAATAACAATTCACTCACACCGAGCTTCACTGCCTTTGCTGTGACCGCTCTTCTCGAAGAGCATTTCCCTGATCTTGTGGACACCGGCTTTACAGCCCGTATGGAATCCACTTTGGATGAAATATCCACAGGAAAAGTGCAATGGCTTCCCTATTTGGATGGATTTTTCAAAGGGGACGAAGGGCTTGAGTCGTTGGTCCAAAAAAGAGAGGGAGACATCGACCCTGGAGCCTCTCGAACGATCGACCTCGAAGGTTTGCCCTGTGTGGTCAGGATCGGGAGATTCGGCGCATATCTTGAATCCAAGCGAGTTGGCGATGATGGAGAAGAGGAGCTCATCAAAGCAACCCTTCCCAGAGAGATCACCCCAGGTGAACTGGATCATGAACAAGCAGAACTCATCCTGAAGCACAAAGCCGATGGGCCTGAAGCGCTTGGTGAGGATCCAGAAACGGGCGATCTTGTCTATTTACTTTTCGGCCAATACGGTCCATATGTGCAAAGGGGGCAGGTCAGTGATGACAACCCCAAGCCCAAGCGCGCCTCCTTGCCTAAAGGAGTGAAACCTGAGGATTTAAAACTTGACGATGCGCTCGGGCTGCTGCGCTTGCCCCGTCTCCTTGGCGAACATCCTGAGAACGGAAAGGTTCAGGCAGGTTTGGGGCGTTTTGGCCCCTACGTGGTTTGGGATAAGGGAAAAGGCGAAAAGGATTACCGCTCGCTGAAGGGTGACGACGACGTTCTATCCGTTGGCTTAAGTAGAGCTCTGGAACTCCTCGCCATGCCAAAGCGTGGTCGAGGAGGCAGGACCGCGCTTAAGGATCTAGGTAAACCCGAAGGCAGCGAAGAGACCGTGCAAGTCTTCGATGGCCCTTATGGCCTTTACGTCAAACAGGGAAAAGTGAACGCTTCATTGCCCGAAGGCAAAGGGGCTGAAGACATCACCCTGAAAGAAGCGATTGAACTACTCGACGCAAAAGCCGCCACTAAGAAGACAGCCCGACGCAAAACCTCAGCGACCAAAAGCACAAGCAAAACTAAAAGCTCAACCAAGAGCACAACCGCCAAACCTGCGGCCCGTAAAGCTCCTGCAACGACCAAAACCGGTCGTCTTCGAGCTAGTGCAGTTCGCATCATCCGTCCGGGTGACGCTTAATGAGTCCGCGGTGGTTGCTGATGCTGCTGCTTCTTGCCATTCAGGCCTGCTCGAGTACACCTTTTGGTCAAAAGCTCGCCGATAGCTTCGACTCACCTCCCACGCCCGCCGCGGTGCAGGAAAAGTCGAATCCAGGTGAACAGGAAAAAACAACAACTGCGTTAAACGAACCGACACCGCCGTCTGGAGACCAGCTCATCAGTAACAAGGAGGAAGAGGAAACAAAAGGAAGCGAACCAACAACCAGCCAACCAACCAAAACAGAAGCAGTCCCTGCTCGCCCAATGCCGGCCGAACCTCGCCCTTATCGGATCACAATCCGATTGGCTGCCGCCGATCCAGCAGCACCTGCGGAGGGAGTCACTGATGCATTACGCCGCGCAGGAATTGGCTTTGAAGTCGAGACAATCGAAAAGATTTCTTCGTCTAAAGCGGCCAAAGAAACCACAAAAGGCACATCGGTTCAGCCTTAAACGTGATGCAACATCCCCTCAGCCGTCGACAAGCACTACGCATGATGGAAGCTTCCTATCTGGCGGCGGCGGCAGCTCTGATATGGCTAGCTCTTTATTACTTGCCCATAGGTGGAGCTTTGTTCCGTCTTGCACTGCCGCTGCCACTGGCTCTCTTGCTAGTGCGTCGAGGAAGTCGCGCTGGCTTAGAGGGTGTAGCAGTAGCGATTTTGCTTTTGGTGGTGCTCATGGGTCCGCTACGCGGACCTCTGATGCTCTTTCCCTATGGATTGCTTTCCCTCTGGCTGGGTTGGTGCTGGCAAAAGAAAGTGAGTTGGTGGATCAGCTGGGGATTGGGTGTTCTTATTGGCGCTGCAGGATTCCTGGTGAGGTTAGTGGCGCTTTCTTTAATGGTTGGAGAAAACCTCTGGGTGGTACTCACGAGAGTTGGTGCCGGAGCCCTCGATCGTGTCCTTGACTTGATGCAAGTGCCTCTCGCGCCTGATCTGCTGCTAGTTCAAGCCATGGCAATCATGCTCGTTGTGGTGCAGCAGCTGATCTACGTGCTGGCCCTCCACGCTCTGGCTTACTGGATCTTTCCCCGTCTTCAGGCTCCGATTCCTGAACCTCCTCCATTGCTCCATGGCCTGGTCGCCCTCGACCCTCTTTGAGGTCCCAACTGGATGCATGAGTCTCTCGGGCCCATCATCCGGCCTCTGGACTGGTTCAATTCATCGCTTTTGGTCGGACGCTGAACCTGCTCCCAATCTTTTATTACTCCTCTCTTCCACTCTGACTGCAGAAGTGGAAGGCATCTCAGCTGCAGGGGCTACAGCTGTTTCGCGCCGATACACCGCGATCGCCGACGCCGAATTGCTTCTCTGCGGGCCCTCACATAGGCCACGCTGGCCATTGCCTCCTCTCCCAGCAGGGGTCACTCCAGCTCTGATCAGTTGGGTTGCAGCCAAGGCCATCAACATTCGGCCATGGGTGGGAGCCATTGGACTGACCAAGATGCCTCCGTTCGCTCATCTGCGCTTCGAAGATCCGCAGCTCGGCCCAGCCTCTTGCATCAGCACAGGGAAATCGATGACTCGGGAACGCGTCCAACAACTCCTTAATAAGGGCAAACGTTTCGGTGAAAGGTTGCAGCACCCCCTTGTTCTTGCTGAATGCGTTCCCGGTGGCACAACGACAGCTTTAGCCATTCTTCGCGGTCTCGGACTTCCAGCGGATGAGCTGATCAGCGGCAGTGCGATGAATCCACCAATGGCCTTAAAACGAGAGCTTGTTCGTCAGGGGCTGGAAACAGCCGCACTATCCACGACACCTTCCGCCCAGGATCTTTTAGCCGCTGTGGGAGATCCCTTTCAGGCCTTTGCAACCGGACTATTGATCGGCTCATTATCAAGCGCTCAGCCACTGCTGTTGGCCGGCGGCAGTCAGATGGCAGCAGTGCTGGCATTGGCCCTCACGATGATTTCAACAAACGAAAAACGTTTGCTCTGCAATCAACTGCTTATTGGAACAACGGCCTGGTTGGGCGGAGAGGTCTTGATCGAACACGGGAGGCGCTCAGCACTTGTTGAGCTGCTGTCGTTAATAGAAGATCATTTCAATGTTTCTGTCTCTGCACTGGCGAGTGGTCTTCGATTTCGCAACAGTCGACATCCCTCTCTGCATGACTATGAGCTGGGTCATGTCAAAGAAGGGGTCGGTGCCGGAGGTCTCGCTTTGCTGGCGCAGCTGCGAGGGGTGTCGTTGGATCGCATCAACCTGGCGTGCGACAACGCCATGGATCAATTGATCAAATCCCAGATCAACTCAAAGGGGTTGCCCAGGGATCCGGCCCCGTAAGGTCAGATGATGAACGGCTCCTCTGCAAAGCGTTTAACGATGCGCAGGCGACAGCTGCTTCAGACCGGCTTCATTGCTGGACTCTCGTGGCTCGCAGGCTGTGCAAGAAGGGATGATTCGCCCATTTTGCGAGCCCCCGAGAAGAGCCTCCCTGCCCTTTGGCAACAAAAACTTTCTACGCCCTGGCGATTCGCAGAGCTTGCCGAGATCAATCCGTCTGAGACTTCATGGCTTAACTCAACCGATCTGCTCGCAATTGGTGATGGTTGGTTATCCAACCTCAACCCCTCATCATTTCAAGCCATTGATGCCGAACCTCTTCAAAAGCGACTTGGCTCCGAGGCGTTGAGGTTCCTATCTGAATTTCCTAATGCCTGGAAAGACAAAATCCTCCCGGTGGGCGTGAGCCCGTGGGTGATGCTGTTTCGGGGTAAGCCATCCCTGGAGACCCAAGAGATGAACAGCTGGGATGTCTTGCTCAGTCCAGCACTCAAGGGCAAGGTTCTTTTGCCTGCGAGTCCGCGACTGGTGATGTCGTTGACCGCAAAAATGCAAGCCCCAGATGCGCTGCGCCTTTTAAAGCAGGCTGCAATCAGTTTTGATGATCGACACGCGCTCAACTGGTTGCTGCAAGGCGATGCACAAGTGGCGGTTCTTCCTCTGGAGAGGTGCATGGGCGCCTTGCTTCGAGACCCAAGACTGACAGCAGTGCTCCCTGCGCAAGGGGCACCTCTGCACTGGACTGTCTTGCTCCGTCCCAGTTCAACAAAAGAGCCTTTGCCTCAAAACTGGGTAACGCAAGCATGGGGACAACCACTTCTCAGTCGATTGCTTTCTGCAGGATGGGTTCCTCCGCTGGGAATAGAAATATTGAGTGTCGCAATGTCGAGGGTGCCGATCCCCCTTCGATCCCTAGTGCTCCCCCCAGAAAAAATCTGGCAACGATGCTGGAATCTTGCGCCTCTGGATCCGGCTGAGGCTGAGACACTGAAAAGAAGCTGGAACACCTCAACCCCATAGGCGTCGTCGAGGAGCCGCGGCCAACAGTTGATGGGTCTCCGCTAACAGTTCAGGGATCGCTAATTGATGTGGGCAGCGCGGAAGGCAATCACCACATTGCTCGCATCCTTCCGCATTGACCTCTTCCCACCAATGGCCGGCGCGTCCGATCAAGTTGTAGCGCTCTTCTGTGAACTCCTTCAGATCATGGCCGAGTCGCAAGTTGCGAAGTCGCAACAACTCAGGGATGGGAACCTCCATCGGACACGGGAGACAGGCACTGCATTGATTGCAAAGGGTTTCACTTAGCCGTTGTTGTTTCAACTGTTCAAGACGGTTTAATGCGGCCTGCTCTGCATGAGTGAGCTGCCCATCACTCATGGCCATGGCCGCAGCAAGGTTGAGATCGGAAGGATTGCTGGCCCCAACCGTCAGGGTGCTAATTCCCGCCGCCAACAGATAGCGGTAAGCAAGAGCTAAGGGCTCCCATGGCTGGCAATCAGCTTTCAGCAATTGGCTTGGTGCTTGCAAGCGGCCCCCTTTATCCGCTGGTGAGATCGCCATCACTCCCATTCCGTTACGAAGAGCCTCTTGAGCTAACGGGAGCCGTCCTGGATCCAGCAGATGGAGATACAGACTGCAAAAACGAAAGTTACCGCTTGAAATGGCACGAGCGATCAGTGAATTGGAACCATGGCTGCTGAATCCAACCTGACCGACAAGACCTCGACTTAGCGCCCAGTCCAAGAGCCTGGCCCCATCGCCGTCGAGGGCCCAATGCAGGTGTTCCTCTCGATTAAGTCCATGAACCGCCAATCCATGCAAGAAGGGACGTCCAATCCTTTCAAGGCACGCTGATAAGGCGCGTTGCCCCTGTTCAAATGACAACCCTGGAAGAAGTTTGCTTGTGATCAACCAACCACCCGCAGGGGCAATCCCTTCATGAGCCAGCTGATCCAAGGCTTGGCCCAGAAAGGTTTCAGCAGGTCCATAGGCGGGTGCGGTCTCCAGGTGATTGATCCCTGCTGCGTAGGCGGCTCGCAGAATTGAGAGCATTTGCTCTTTGTCTCTGAGAGCCCGCATGGTCCCAAGCGTGAACAAGCTCACCGAAGGACCATGGCCAAAGGCACGGCGAACTCCAGCACCAGCCAACGGATCTGTTGTCATCCCGAAAGATTGTCGTCGACAGTTTCCTCATCCTCAGGCTGTCTTGACTGAAGGTGCCGAATCATGGCGGCAGGACTGACCTCATCTAAAAAACGCCGAAACTCATTTCGATCTTCCGCATCAGCTTCGGCGTCAACGGCGATCGATGCTTCAGCGACAACTTCCTCCAACATCCAAATGCTGCTGCCAGTTCTGATCGCAAGTGCAATCGCGTCACTGGGCCTGGCATCAATGTCCATGAGATCGTTTATCGACTCCTCAAGTTCAATCGGCTCACTCTCTGCGACGCCTTCTGACCGGTCGGATTCACCTTCATTGCTGAGTTTCAACACAGCGCGAAAGGTGCTGTCTTCAATGGCATGAATGATCACCCGTTCAAGACGGAGTTCGCCTGCAGCCAGCAAACACACCATCAAGTCATGGCTCAAGGGTCGAGGAGACGGCTCTCCATTCAGTCCCGCCATGATGTTATGCGCTTGAGCCTGGTCAATCCAGATAGGGACTTGACGTCGCCGAGATGGATCTCGCAGCAGAACAATCGGACTCCGGCTGGCCGCATCCAGAGCAATACCCACCACGCTCATTTCAACCATCGACAGCTCTCTCCCCCTTTCTCGATTATGACCAGTGAACACACGCTGGATTCTCGGAATGTTCACGGGACTGGTGCAAGCCGTTGGTCGGATCGAGCGCCGAGGTGCTGGCTTAGTGGTTAGTGGATGCTCCACTTTCGCTCCTCTTCATCTTGGAGACAGCGTTGCCGTTGATGGCGTCTGTCTGACGGTGGCTGCACTGGTCGGTGATGGATTTCTTGCCAATGTGAGCGAGGAAACTTTGAACCGCAGCACGCTCGGGCGCAAAGCTGTCACTGGAGGTTCCGTTAATTTGGAACCAGCACTGCGTTTGTCCGATCGCCTTGGTGGACATCTTGTAAGCGGTCATGTCGACAGCATCGGTCAGGTGATGGCCATTGAGTCCCTAAGCCAGTCTTGGCATCTTGAAGTGCGTTGGCGGGATGCCGCTTATGGCCGTTATATCTGCGAGAAGGCGAGCGTTGCTATCAATGGCATCAGCCTGACGGTGGCCGGATGTGCTGATGCTGGGGTCCGATTTTGGATCGCCGTCATTCCCCACACTTGGACGGCAACGGCCTTGCGTGATCTCGTTACAGGCGATGAGGTGAATCTAGAGATCGATCTTCTCGCTCGTTACACAGAACGCTTGCTTGGTCAAACAATGGAAGGAGCTCCAGCACCCATGGAAAGCCCAAGACCGATGAGTGCTGAATGGCTCGCCTCACAAGGCTGGAGCTGAGGGAACATCACAAAAACGGGTTAAAGCCTTCGGAACTCAATACCTTTCAAAGGTTGTGACTTTCAAGAGTTTCATGTCCACTGATGATCGTCCGAGTTCAGCAGAAACGTTTAAGGCCTTTGCTATTGCTGAAGGCATTCTTCTCATCATTCTTGGGCTCCTCGCCCTTATTTTTCCCGTCCTTGCATCCGTATGGGTCACTGGAGTGATCGCCGTTGTCTTTCTCGTGGGAGGAGTGGTCGGCTGGATCAGTAATCTCGCCCGATCCCGACAAATGGGTCGCTGGATATGTTTTTGGCGTTTGGTCGTATCAACACTTTTCATCGTTGCGGGTGCCTCGATGATCAGCAATTTCCGAAGTCCTGCAGATGCAGCCGAACAAGTCGCAGCCCTTTCGCTAGCCATCGGAATCGTGTTTCTTGTTGAGGGTGTTGTGGCCTTTTTTAATGGGTTATCTCACAGCAACCGAGCAGGTGCAGGCTGGGCCATCGCCAATGGTGTCATCACCTTCATTCTTGGGCTCCTGATCGTCACTCTTAAGTTCTGGGGACTGCTTTGGGTCTTAGGCATGCTTGTGGGTATCAGCTTTCTATTCAGCGGAATTGATCTGATCGCGCTGAGTTCGACCATTCACAAGGACCAGGATCCACCAGCTGCTGCGTGATCACGCGGTAGCCAAATTCTTAAAACAATGAGATTGCCAGAGTCCAGGCTGATGCCCAGGTTCTGGCTTTTATCTAGTCGTTCTCGGTGGAAGGTTGAGAACCCTTCAGCTCCTTGTTATCCATTGGCAGAAGCCAAATGGAGCGTGAATCTTGACGCAGTTCAATTCGAAACTCTTGGCCAGGTTCAAGGCCAAGTCGGCGCGTGTAGGCATGACCGATCAGCAGATTCCCATTCCCATGAACCCGGGTTTTGAATTCTGCCTGTCGACCTCTAGTTCCTCCCCCTCCACTAGAGCTGGCAGAAGGAAGTTTGTATCCCTTCGCTTCCACGAGAGCCTTATAAAAGCTCTTGCGGAGAACACGTCCACTGGGACCGACATAACCGCATCCCCTTGCAATTTCGTCTTCAGAGCGATTGCTGAGTGACCGGGCCCTATTCAGCAATTCCTGGCCAATGAGCATCTAACTCGGGGAAATATGTTTTGATTCTGGCCATAAGTCTCAGCAGAGGCAAGAAAAGTTTCGAAATTACACTGGAATTGATTAGAGACCAAGTGGATTCAGATGAGGTAGAGAATCACAAATAGGACGACCCAGATGCCGTCAACAAAGTGCCAATACAGCTCTGCTGCCTCGAGAGGGAAGTGATTTTCTGCAGTGACACGTCCTTCCGGTGTCCGGCATTGCCACCAAACGATCAAAATCATCAAGGCACCAAGGGTCACGTGTAGGCCGTGGAAACCTGTTAGGGCATAAAAAGTGCTGGCATAGAGGTTGTCGGTCAATCCGAAAGGCAAGGTGAAGTACTCCACCATCTGACTCACCAAAAAGGCCAAACCGAGAACTGCTGTGAAGAGCAACCACCGCCTACACCGTTGCGAATCATTCCTGCGCAAATTCACGCCGGCACGATGGAAGGTCAAACTACTGACGAGAAGAAGGATGGTGTTGAGCGTTGGTAGCGGAAGCTCAAGCTCATACACAGCACCAGGGAGCAGGGGATTAACAGCTTTGAACGTGAGATAAGCAGCGAAAAAGCCTGCAAAAGTCATGGCATCAGCTACCAAGAAAGTTGCCAGGCCAAACATGCGATGGTCTGGGTGACTTTCCTCAGCGTGCACGGAAATGTCTAAGGCTTCCTCTTGGGGGGATAGGGAAGTCATCGGCCATTGCTCCAAAGGTCAGTACCGCTTACATCCCTCAAATCGATCTGATCCGCAGGAATTCCATACCCATAGGGGTGAGTTACTAACGGAGGCTCCCCTTTCCAGTTCTCTACAGGTGGTGGAGACGTTGTTAACCATTCAGAAGTTAGGGCTCTCCAAGGATTGTCTCCAGCGATCCGCCCTGAGCGTGCACTCGCGATCACATTCCACAGGAAAGGAAGTGTACTGAGCGCCATAAGCAAGGCTCCAACACTGCTGATTTGATTCACCAAAGCAAATTGCGGGTCATATTCAGCTACACGCCTAGGCATTCCGTTCAGACCAAGCCAATGCTGAGGAGCAAAGCAGAGATTGAAGCCGATGAACGTCAGCAAAAAATGAAATCGACCTAAATTCTCATCGAGCATCCTCCCGGTTACTTTGGGAAACCAGTGATAAACGGAAGCAAATATCACAAAAACTGAACCTCCGTAAACGATGTAATGGAAGTGAGCAACCACGAAATAAGTGTCATGAACATGCACATCAAAGGGCACTTGAGCAAGAGCTACACCAGTAATCCCACCCAAAACAAAATTAATAATAAAGCCGCAAGAGAAGAGAACAGCGCTATTGAGGCTAATTTTTCCTCCCCACAATGTAGCCAACCAATTAAAGAATTTGATCCCGGTAGGTACAGCGATAAAGGCAGTTGCGATCGTAAAAAACAAACGCATCCATGGAGGAGTACCGCTGGTAAACATGTGATGAGCCCAAACGACAAGCCCAAGCACAACGATTGCCATGATCGAGTAAACCATCGTGGTGTAACCGAAGAGAGGTTTCCGACAATGAATCGGAAGTATTTCACTCACCAAACCAAAAGCTGGCAACACCATGATGTAAACGGCTGGATGGGAGTAAAACCAAAACAGATGTTGATAAACAACTACATTTCCACCCAGGCCTGGATTAAAAAAGCCGGTATGAGCAACAATGTCGAAACTGAGGAGAATTAAAGTTCCTGCGAGAACTGGAGTAGAAAGAACAACGAGAATACTTGTTCCGAGCATTGCCCAGCAATACATCGGTAATTGCATCAATTTCAGACCAGGCCGACGTAATTTCAAGATAGTGGCAATAAAATTAATTCCACCAAAAATTGAACTACCTCCAAGTAAAAGCACGCTCAAAATCCATATAATCTGACCGCTTGCAGGAGTTGTAAGGCTTAGGGGTGGATAAGCTGTCCAACCTGATTGAGCAGCACCGGTAATAAAGTAGCTGGTGATTAAAAGCAAACCAGCAGGAGGAATCAACCAAAATGCAACGGCATTGAGCCTAGGGAAGGCCATATCCCTGGCACCTACGTAAAATGGAATTAAGTAGTTTCCAAATGCTCCATTCACAACCGGAACGATCCAGAGAAAGATCATCACAGTGCCATGCAGAGTGAGTACCTGGTTATAAACATCCCTGGGCATAAAATCAGCAACCGGACTGGTCAACTCCGTTCGGATTGCACCAGCGAGAGCACCGCCAATAAAGTAGAAAGCAAAGCCACAAACAAGGTATTGCAGCCCTATTACTTTATGATCAACACTAAAGCTGAGATAGCGTAGCCAACCCGTGGGCTGCAGTGAAGGTGGTTTGCTGCTTTGCTGTGGAAGAGTAAGTGTCATGCCTCAGATACAGGGAGCTTGCGGTTGGCTTGAAACCAGGCGTCGTAATCGTCTGCTGACTCAACCACCACTGTGGAACGCATACCACCGTGGTATGGGCCACAAAGTTCTGCGCAAACTACTGGATATCGACCAGGGCGCGTTGGAGTGAAATTAAGCAAAGTTGGTTGGCCTGGAATGATGTCCTGTTTAAGTCGAAATTCTGGGACCCAGAATGCATGGATAACATCTTTAGCCTCCATGCGTAATGAAATAGGTCGTCCTGAAGGAACATGTAATTCTCCAGAAATAATGTCCCCCTCTGGATAGTGAAAAAGGAAGGCAAATTGCATCGCTGTAACCTCCACAGGTAGAGGGGATACCCCCATCTCCGAACTTGCTTGCATGGCACCTGCGGTGCCAATTCCTCCCCAAACCCTCTCATCATTGACTTCAGAGCTTTCGTGTCCTCCATGAGAGAGAGGAACCATTCCCCCCATTCGTTCATATATGTCGTAGCTAAATAAGCCAACGAACAAGACAACAATCGCTGGGACGGCTGTCCAAAAAATCTCAAGGGGAAGATTACCTTCAAGGGCAATTCCGTCCCCGATTTGACCTGTTTTTCGCCGGAAACGAACCAGGCTGAAAACCACAAGCCCGACTATTCCTATAAACAGAATCGTTCCGATACTGAACAGAACACGAAACAACTCGTCGTAAATGGGCGCATTGACACTGGCATCAACAGGAAGAAGGTTGATGTTTTGACCAATCCACAATCCACCCAGCACCAGGATCATTCCCAGCACAAGGGTAAGAATTGCCGAGGGGATAGGCACGAAACTCCTATTTCATGTCTCATCAGACTATGGAGCTCAGATGCCTTCTTCATGCAGTGATTGTTAAAGCAGCCTGAAGTTCCTGCCTACACAGCTGTTTACAGGGGTTGTTGTCAGCAAAGGGAGATGTTTGCTCCCTTAAAAATGTTGGAGACCTGTAAATAGCGTGACGATTGAAATCAGATCGCTAGTTTCCAAAAACACACCACTTGATTGGGAGGGACTGTCGTTGACTTCATCGTCAATGGTTCCGATTCGTTTACGCCTGGCGCAGCTCTCAGCTCATCTCGTCGTTGCCTTGGTTGCCCTTGTGGTGATTGGAGGAGCAACGCGAGTAATGGAGGCAGGACTGGCTTGCCCAGATTGGCCTCTTTGTTACGGAAGCCTTTTGCCGGGACGCCAGATGAATTTGAAGGTGTTTTTGGAATGGTTTCACCGCCTTGATGCCTTTGTCGTGGGAATAGCGCTGCTCGTTCAACTCGGAGCCGCTTGGTTCTGGAGAAGGGAATTGCCTCGTTGGCTATTGCCTCTCTCTTTCCTCCTAGTTTTATTAGTTGCTCTTCAGGGAGGCCTTGGCGCACTGACAGTGCTTCAACTCCTTCCCTCAGCTGTCGTCACAGCTCATCTTGTTCTGGCATTGACCCTTGTCATCGTCATGAGTGGTCTCACTCAAAGGCTTTTACACAAGGGCTCGAAAGATTCTGCCGCCCCTCGCTGGTGGCCTTGGTTAGGCGGAATCAGTCTTGCAGCAGTTTCAACTCAATGTCTGCTCGGAGGACGAATGGCGACATCATGGGCTGCACAAAAGTGCCTACAAGAAGGCCAATCCTGTCAATGGCTTGCATGGCATCGGAGTGCAGCAATCCCAGCTGCAGTCTGTGTTTTGTTGTTTGTTTTGACGGGTCTGATCGCAGGTGGTTGGGCTAGGCAACAGTGGCCATTGCTCATTGCTGCATTTCTTCTGGTCGTCACTCAGATCGCTCTGGGGGTGTTCACATTGCAGCTAAGCCTGAGTCAACCAGCGTTGACAGTGAGTCATCAACTCGTTGCTTGCCTTCTCGTGGCAGTCCTAGCTGCTCTCACTTGGAGGCGTCCTACAGGACCAAATTCACCTCTCACGATCACTGTCGATCCTTCACCCCTGGAGCCCTGTCATGGCTAGTTCTGCTTCAGTCGTTCCGATGGCTCCTCCCCTGACTAGGGAAGAAGTTGTTCCCTCTCGCAAGCGAATCAAACTTCCTGCGTGGTTGGAGGTCGCCAAACCAAGGCTCATTCCTCTTCTTCTCGCAACCACTTTGGGCGGAATGGCACTGACTGAAGGGTGGCCCCTTTCATCTCCTCGGCTGGCCTGCACGCTTGGGGGGGGTGCTTTGGCTGCTGCTGCTGCTGGAGTTCTCAACTGTTTGTGGGAGCAGGAGTTGGATGGAAGAATGCTGCGAACGAGCGGTCGAGCCCTTCCCTCAGGACGTTTATCTCCAGCAGCTGCCTTTGTTGGTGCTGTCTCATGCACTCTTGCCGCAGCAGCACTTCTTGTCAGTGGCGTTAATTGTCTCGCTGCAGGGTTATCGCTTTTAGGACTTTGCAGCTACGTCCTCCTCTATACAGCGCTTCTTAAACCACGAACCACCCAAAATATTGTTGTTGGCGGAGTCGCCGGTGCAATTCCACCCCTAGTAGGCGCTGCAGCAGCAACAGGACACATTGGACTTGGAGGGTGGTGGTTATTCGCACTCGTGATGGTCTGGACCCCAGCCCATTTCTGGGCACTAGCCCTCCTTTTACATGATGACTACAGAGCAGTGGGGATTCCGATGCTGCCTGTCGTCAAGGGGCCCTTGGTCACGACGAGAGCCATCCGACGATATGGATGGGCAACAATTTTGCTGAGCTTTTTTGGGATCTGGGCCTTGCCTGAAGGCGGAGCCTTGTACGGCTTGTTAATCCTTCCCTTCAACGGTCGACTTCTTCAGATGGTGGAGCGATTAGCTGCTGAGCCAAATAATCGAGATCGAGCCAAAGGATTATTTCGCTGGTCAATTCTCTATCTGTTCGGAATCTGTTTACTGCTAGTGGTTAGCCGCCTGTCCGGTGCAGCTCAATTTGATCTGCAAGTCAGAGCTGTCGTGGACATCCTCGCGGGCGGCTTTCTTCCTGTTGCTTCCTAGATTTATTACCTTCATTTGTGGACGGTTCAATGTCCCTGATCGTGCTCGATCACCTGGAGAAGTCTTACGGGACCATTCCAGCACTCAGGGACTTGAGCTTGAGAGTCCCGGAAGGTTGCCTTTATGGCTTGCTAGGACCCAATGGTGCTGGCAAAACCACAACCCTAAGAATTCTTGCCACCCTTCTTTCTCCAGATTTTGGAGATGTTCGTATTGCTGGTCTTGATGCCCTAAATGATCAGCGAGAAATTCGACGCCTAATCGGGTATGTCGCCCAAGAGGTAGCAATCGACAAGATTTTGACAGGTCGCGAACTGCTGGAGCTTCAAGGAGATCTTTATCACTTACTAAAACAACAGAGAAATCAACGGATCGATGAACTCATAACGATGTTGGGCATGGATTCCTGGATAGACCGCAGATGCGGTACTTATTCAGGAGGAATGCGACGTCGACTCGATTTAGCTGCGGGTCTCTTACACCGACCACAACTCCTCATCCTCGATGAGCCAACTGTCGGACTGGATATCGAAAGTCGAGCCGTGATATGGAACGTACTCCGTGAGTTAAGAGATGAAGGTACAACCGTATTACTAAGCACCCACTACTTGGAAGAAGTTGAAGCACTCGCCGATCGGATGGCCATTATTGATGCCGGAACGGTCATTGCTGAGGGCACACCGAACGAACTCAAAAAGCGTCTCGGTGGTGATCGAGTGACATTGAGGGTGCGTGAGTTCAGTGATGAAAAAGAGGCAGAGATGATTCGCGACTTGCTCCAATCACTTGACGGCGTCCAAAACATTGTGATCAACCGATCTCAGGGCTACTCCCTCAACCTTGTCGTTGAAGGCGAACAGGTCCTTCCCCACCTTCGACTTTGCCTAAAGGATGCAGGGCTTCCAGTCTTTGCTCTTGCCCAAAGCAAGCCCAGTCTTGACGATGTTTATCTTCAAGCCACAGGACGCACCTTGATGGATGCCGAACTCGCGCTCGTTGGGCAGCGTGATCCAAAGCAGGAGCGTAAGCAAGCTATGCGGTAGCGATCCGACCTCACCACCAGATTTTTTATTGCGCGCCATGACCACTCCCCGTCTCACCAATGATGTAAATCAAGCGTCCTCGCGAGGAGCTTCAACTGAGCTAATCCAGGAAACAACAGCATTAACGCGACGCTTGTTTTTGCAGCTCAAACGTCGGCCTTCGACTTTGATTGCCGGTGTGCTCCAACCATTGATCTGGTTGATTTTATTTGGAGCTCTATTCTCCAACGCTCCAGAGGGACTTTTGCCTGGAGGGATGAGCTACGGACGTTTTCTTGGCGCTGGAGTCATTGTCTTCACAGCTTTTAGTGGAGCACTCAATGCAGGACTTCCTGTCATGTTTGACCGGGAATTTGGATTTCTCAATCGATTGCTTGTCGCACCATTGAGGAGTCGAAGTTCGATTGTCTTTGCCTCGGTGATTTACATCACCACATTGAGTCTTTTGCAGAGTTTGGCCATCATGTTGACAGCTGCGTTGCTGGGATATGGATGGCCTGGAGCTGCAGGCCTTTTGCTCGTTCTGGTCACCCTCCTGCTGTTGGTTTTTGCAGTAACTGCTTTAAGCCTGGGATTGGCCTTTGCCCTACCCGGACACATTGAATTAATTGCGGTGATTTTTGTAGCCAATCTTCCACTTCTTTTTGCTAGCACCGCATTGGCACCCCTTAACTTTATGCCGGTGTGGATGGGCTGGCTAGCGGCCCTAAATCCCCTTACCTTCGCGATAGAACCGATTCGAGCTGCCTACTCAGGCCCTCTCGATCTTTCTGCGGTGCTCTTGATTGCACCCTACGGATCAGTCACAGGTCAGACCTGCTTGCTAATCCTGACAGCTCTCACAGTGGGGTTGTTTCTCCTGATCCGGCCTCTGCTCAATCGCAAACTCTCTTAATCCCGTGACTGCGTTTTCGTTTAAGCCCATCAATCAACGTCAACTCGACCTGCAACGTCGCTTGCTTTCTGCCCATGAATTAAGTGAGTCCTCACTGGTTGCACAACTTGAGCTTCAGTTGGTCCATCGCTATGGAGTGACCTCTCTTCCGAAACGGAAAGCTGAATCTGCACAATTGACTACCCATCCTCCACTGATCGCTGCAGGAGAAGTTGAACCAAACCTGCAAGATTTGTCCGTAATCAGTGAGCAACCGATCAAAATAAAACAACCGCCTTTGACAAAGCCCCTGAGTGACTCTGTTGAAGACATAAATGCCGCTGTTGAAGAGTTGCCCAAGGGTTCAAACCCTCTTTTAGCAATGACACCTCCTCCCATTGCCCAAGGTCCTCAGCGATTTCGTCGCTGGTTGGTCGCATCCTCAGAAGACCATTATCTGCAGGCATCTTGAGGGCCATGCCCATTCCATCCCGAACCCAGCTCAAGGGTGGGCTGATTGTTTCTGTACAAGCTCCTGAAGGATCTCCCATGCGGCATCCTGATGTGATCACTGCAATGGCCGAATCCAGTCTTCGCAATGGCGCTGTTGGCGTGCGCCTTGAGAGCCCTGAGCACATCGGAGCCGTTCGCAACCAATGCCCAGAGGCTCTAATCATTGGTCTTTGGAAGCGAACATTCCCTGACAGCTCTGTTTACATCACCCCCTGCTGGGATGACATTCGAGCGGTCTGGGCCGCTGGTGCTGACATCATTGCCCTGGATGCCACATCACGCCAAAGACCGAACAACGAAACACTCGCTGAACTTGTTCAGCGAGCCAAAGACGAATTAGGAGCACCTCTGATGGCGGATGTTGACTCGATTGAAAACGGTCTTCATGCTGAAACTTTGGGGTGTACTTGGGTTGGGACCACTCTGTATGGATACACAGAGGAAACAACACTATTAACCCCCCCCGGCTTTGGATTGATTGCCCCTTTAAGAGATCAATTGTCAGGCGATGTCACCCTGATTTGTGAGGGCGGAGTGAATTCACCTAAATCTGCTCTCCAGGCGATTGATCATGGAGCAGATCTTGTCGTAGTCGGCACGGCCATTACGGGTGTAGATCTCCAGGTCGCCAAATACACCGATATTTTGAAGACGAAGGAGCAGAGTAGGTAAGTCTCATAAGACTCAGCCATGATGCTGAAAATTTGTTTCCCGGTCTTACTTAGTGGAGCCATATTTGGCCTGCCCATGGCAGGCCTCCCCTTATCAGAACTTCAGTCTTTGAATCGTGAACTGGGGAGGCTATGCAGCCAGCCTCCCCGCGAAGCTTTATCGGTTTGTCGAATCCACGCGCGACTGGTGGGATCGCTTTAACCGGATCACATCATTCCCATACCGCCCATACCGCCCATCGGATCCATGCCACCCATGCCGCCCATCGGGTCTCCACCACCTCCAGCAGGCGCAGGTGGCTCTGGCTTATCAGCGACAACAACCTCAGTTGTCACCACCAAAGATGCGATAGAAACCGCATCTTGAAGCGCAAGACGCACAACCTTCGATGCATCCAAAATCCCAGCATTCATGAGGTCTTCAAAGTTTCCGGTGAGTGCATTGAATCCCAGTCCGCTATTGCGGACACGATCAACTACAACGTCTCCATTCGAACCTGCATTTTCAGCGATCTGACGAAGGGGAGCACTCAGTGCCCGCTGCACGATTTCCATACCGGTCTTTTGGTCGCCTTCCAAACCAGCCGTCAGGGCACCTAGCTCATCAGCGATATGGAGAAGGGTTGTACCCCCACCAGCCACGATGCCTTCCTCCACTGCTGCACGCGTGGCATTGAGAGCGTCCTCAATCCGCAGTTTACGATTTTTGAGCTCGGTTTCTGTAGGGGCGCCGACCTTGATCACAGCCACTCCTCCCGCGAGCTTGGCGATGCGCTCGTTGAGCTTTTCTTGGTCATACTCTGAATCGGTGTTCTCGAGCTCGCGTCTAATCGAGGCCACGCGGGCGCTGACGGCATCTTTGCTGTCGTCACTGGCCACGATTGTGGTGCTGTCCTTGCTGATCGTGATCCGGCGTGCCCGTCCCAGATCGTCCATCGTCACCTTGTCGAGGGTCATCGCCCTGTCTTCGCTGATTACTTGACCACCAGTCAGCACTGCGATGTCCGCAAGGGCAGCTTTACGGCGCTCGCCAAACGATGGAGCACGAACTGCAGCCACCTGCAGCACCCCTCTGTTCTTATTCACCACCAAAGTGGCCAGAGCTTCTCCATCCACTTCTTCAGCCAAAATCACCAGAGGTGATCCAGATTTCTGAACGGTTTCCAAGACGGGGACCAAATCAGTCACAGAGCTGATTTTGCGATCAGTGAGAAGCAGCAAAGCATTCTCGAACTCACAAATCTGACGGTCACCATCCGTGACGAAATAGGGAGAGCTATAGCCACGATCAAAGGCCATTCCCTCAGTCACTTCAAGCTCGGTGGCAAGAGACTTCGATTCCTCGACAGTGATCACACCGTCAAAGCTCACCCTGTCCATAGCCTCGGCAACCATGCGACCCACCTCCTCATCGCCGCCTGAACTCACCGTTGCCACCTGGCGAATGGCATCACCACTAATTGATTGACTACGTTCATTCAGGCTGGTCACTACAGCAGCCACAGCTTTTTCCATCCCTCTACGAAGCTCGATCGGACTTGCACCAGCAGCCGTATTGCGAAGCCCCTCCTCCACCATCGCTTGGGCGAGCACGGTGGCAGTCGTAGTGCCATCTCCAGCTTTGTCCTTGGTCTTAGACGCCACCTGCTGGATCAGCTTGGCTCCAATGTTTTCGAACGGATCTGCAAGTTCGATTTCTTTGGCGATCGTGTCACCGTCATTAACAATGTCGGGTGAGCCGAAAGACTTCTCGAGCACCACATTGCGACCACGAGGTCCAATCGTGACCCGAACAGCATCAGCAAGAGCATTCATGCCTCGCTCGAGAGACTCACGTGATTCGTTCGAGAAGCTGAGAAGTTTGGCCATAGTGTCTGGAACCCGAGGGTCAATCCCTTCCAGCGTCTATGACCACCCGCTCCTCTCGGAAGTGGGGAAAGCCGAATTCATGGACAATCATCCAAACGGTCTGGTTAATGTTTGACCATGAGAGATTCCGGAGCGTTGTTCTTCGTTCTCATGGCTGCAATGGCTGCAACCATGACCTTGGTGTATGTTCCGCTCCGTATCTTTTTAACAGCTACAGAACGCAGTCGTAGACTCAAATTACTTCAACGTATTCGCCGTTTGCGAGAGGAATTAGGTCAGCCTCTAGAGAGCTAAGTACTAACTCATCACCATCCCCCCATCCACCTGAAGGACCTGACCTGTGATGTAGGCGGCGGCTGGATCAGCAGCCAAAAACCTCACGGTTCCTGCAACCTGCTCCGGTGTACCAAAAACACCCAATGGAATTGCCGAAAGAATTCCTTCCGCTTCAAGATCTTTTGTCATATCGGTGGCAATAAAACCTGGCGCCACTGCATTCACCGTGATTCCTCTGCTTGCCATCTCCTTGGCGCTACTTCGCGTTAATCCAATCACTCCAGCTTTGGCTGCTGCGTAATTTGCCTGACCCGCATTACCCATCAATCCAACAACCGAGGTGATATTGATGATGCGACCACTTCTCTGCTTCAACATTGGGCGTGTCACCGCTCTGGTGCAAAGGAACACTCCTGTGAGATTGAGATTAATAACCGCCTGCCAATCCTCGATTTTCATCCTCATCAACAAGCCGTCCCTCGTGATGCCGGCGTTATTGACGAGCACATCGATACGTCCACTGCGCTTCAACACCGTTTTAATCAAGTCCTCAACTGAAGCTTCATCAGAGACGTCGGCCCGGAGGGCATAGGCAGAACCCCCACTTGCCTGAATCTCAGTAACCACGGCTTCTGCCGCCTCTGGAGAACTGGCGTAATTCACCACCACTTCAGCTCCCTCCCCAGCCAAAGCCTTAGCCACTGCACAACCGATGCCACGACTTGCACCAGTAACGACGACAGTTTGACCGTCAAGAGAAGCGGATGGACTCATGAACGCTTGTTTTGAGATCGTGTGATCGTAGGGATTGCTGGCCCTTTGAGTCATCAAGAGAGCTAGACACCTCGCATGGTTTCGATCGTGTCGATGGCATCACCAAGCAGATTGCGGAATAACTCCAGCTGTTTCTGACTGCCCATCACAACGAGGAGCTGACCCGGGCCAAGCCGTTCTCCACCGCTTGGGTTTCCCTTCAGCGAACTGCCATCACGAATGGCTAAAACTAAAGCTCCACTTCGACGACCCAACTCGAGCTCGGACAAACTCTTACTGGTTAGATGGCCCACCAGCGATGGATCACGACTTAACCGAAATTCTTCGATTTCAAATTCCGACCCAGATAAAAGATCCATAAAGTCGACTGCTAACGGCCTGAGAGCCGTAGCTGCCATCACTCGACCTCCAGCGACGTAAGGACTCACTACAACAGTTGCTCCGGCAAGTTCGAGCTTGGCTGCCGCTTCCTCACTATCGGCTCGGGCAATCAACCGGCATCCAGGTTCTAATCCACGGGCGCTAAGAGTGACATAAAGGTTGGCAGCATCACTTGGCAGGGCTGCCACCAAGCTGCGACACCGATCGAGACCTGCTTCCAACAAGGTTTCATCGAGAGTGGCATCGGCTTGAAGAACTGGCAGGCCGCGCTCTTCGGCCGCCTTTCGACGAGCGGAATCCAGTTCTACAACAAGCACGGGAACGCTCTCAAGCAGCAGCTGTTCGGCGATCTCCCGACCAATGCGGCCATACCCGCAGAGAATCACATGGTCATTCATACGCCGCAGGTTTCGGCGGAACCTCAGCTCCCGCAACTGACGGAAGTATCCGGATTCTGTCAGGCCAAGAATCTTTTGAATCGAGAGTTGCACCACCACGATGCCCCCTGCCACGATCAAAACCGTTACCAGCCGGCCGGCCTGGGAGAGGGGTTCTACTTCGCCATAACCAATGGTGCTGATTGTGATCAGCACCATCCACAAGCAATCTCCCCAATCCCACCCCTCGGTGATCCGGTATCCGATTGCTCCGCCCAAAATCACTACGGCAAGAGCCGTGACGGGCAATAACCAAGGTCTTGCCAACTGGTTTACATGAGGGCGATAGACCTGAAAGCGACGACGTTGGTATGACGTCCGCCTTGGCCTCTTCATCAGAAGCCCATCGCCTCCAAAACATCAGCTTCGGAGAGAGACTGGAGATCCTCAGCACCTAAATACTTAATAACGTCTCGCTTTGGCAACTGCTCGTCTGAAATCCCGAGTGCCACCAGCGGCACTCCGCAATATGTCGCCAAAAGACTGGTCACCGGACAACTGGTCAAAACCACATCAGAAGTAGCAATTTGAGCCGCCTTTTCTGCAACAGCACTGTTCTCACTGAGATGAATAGTTCGTAAACCAGGAAGCTTCTCCTTGATCGTGAGCGGTAACTGCTTCCATCGTTCTGTTGGCCAGTCCCCAGCGGTTGAAGTTGGTTCGAGCAACAGCAGTGGACCTTCCCCCTTTGGCTGACGTTCGCGAGCACTATTCATGAGCGACGCAGGCAAGGTAATCCGAAATGCTGCAGCGTCTAGTTTCAGACCCATCGGAGCCAAGAAACCTGAGAGACGTTGCGCACTCCAGCCCTCTACTTTGCCCACGACTGCAGTAGAAGCGAAGCCAGTCTCTGCAACCCGTGTTGGGATGTGACTCATGGAGAGCATCAGGTTCACTTGTCGTCCCTCAGCGAAATTGAGACAGACCTGGAAATCAGGTTCTCTGACCGAACCAAGAAGATTGGCCCAATCGGCCATATTCAGATCTGAACCAAAGTCAAAAGGAATAATTTTTTCAACAGACGGCAGCAATGTCCACAGCGATCGATAGGCAGGAGAACAAGCCACTTGAATCGAAGCTCCGAGCTCGTTAGCGCAAGCCGCTAATGCAGGCATACGTTCAAGCTGCTGTTGAACTGTTCCTGGGCTTAAGACGAGAACACGCATAAAAGAACAGCACAAGTGGTGCGAGCTGATTGTATGGAGGAGGTTTCACTTAGCTGAAAACAGGAGTCGCTTGTGCATCTGTTGATCGCAGCCGCTGGAAGTGGACGGCGCATGGGGGGAGGACGCAACAAACTGCTGATGCCGTTGGCTGGTCAACCTGTTCTGGCCTGGACGCTGCAGGCTGCCCTTAAAGCTGAAAAGATCAGCTGGATTGGACTGATTGGCCAAGAGATTGACCGGTCCGAAATTCTCGGGTTAGTTGGGTTAACTCAAAAGCCGGTGGTGTGGATTGCCGGTGGAGACAGTCGTCAGGAATCAGTTGAACGCGGGCTAGCTGGACTGCCAGAAGAAGCTAGGCACGTCCTCATCCATGACGGCGCTCGATGTCTTGCCCGATCCGAGTTATTTAACCGCTGTGCAGAAGCAGTTCTCAAAGGCAAGGCGATCATTGCTGCAACTCCGGTGACCGACACGATTAAACAAGTGGATGAATCAGGCCTGATCAAAGCAACACCAAAGCGTGCAGAACTTTGGGCAGCCCAGACACCTCAGGGGTTTGCGGTGAATGAGCTTCGGCAGGGTCATCGTGAGGCCCGGGCGAGCGGCTTGAATGTCACGGATGACGCATCGCTTTACGAGCAGTTGGGATGGCAGGTGAATGTTCTGGATGCTGGACCGTCCAACATCAAAGTAACGACTCCTTTTGATCTCACTGTGGCTGCCGCCGTCCTGGCAGAGCGACATGGTTAAGGCTCAGGCTCAAGACACCTCGATCACCATCAAGGGTCGCAGTTGAACCAACTGGTAAGGCAGCATTTCCCCCACGACCGTGCCCAACAAGAAGGTTCCCCACCACGGGGATACCTAGGCCTTCGGTGCGCTCC